>Ga0160428_1000244_pt1 | contig 66277 bp, 107 predicted proteins | sample SolpanmetagenomM_FD_108198 | JGI IMG/M metagenome (GOLD analysis project Ga0160428, IMG submission 108198) | Solar panel surface microbial communities from Lawrence Berkeley National Laboratory, California, USA - M | ecosystem: Engineered > Built environment > Solar panel > Unclassified ... | reverse complement strand
GGATGTTTCTAAGCTGCCCAATTCGGAGCGAATCTTGCCGAGCGCCGTGTGCACGTTCACCAGGGTCTTCCTCTCTGCTTCATTCATGTTCTGTTCTCCTGTACGGCGATGGGGGTCGTGCTGTGGTGGAGAGTGGAGGGCTCGAACCTCCGGTGCCACCTGCTCTGGCTCTCCATGAAGCGGGGGCATTCGCGGCCCCGCGCGCGCCCGTTCTGTTCCGGGGGAACCCAGGTCTATCCCTGGTGTCTGCCAGCCTCACTGGCGAAGTATCCGCACTCTGGCGGCTTGGTGCCCCGGTCTGGTCGAAGCAGCACCCGTGTTTGGCACGACTGTTTAAATAAGCCCTAGAGGGCGAGTGAGCGGCTTCCCAGCCCTTATGGCTGTTCGACCGATACGGCCGCGTTTTCACGGTGCGGCGAGACCGGGCGGGGCTAAAGAAGTACAACCCGCTTCGTCTGCGTGTCGCCATCCACCAAAACGCCCTTTGCTGTGACACGCCACTCACCGGTCTCAATCTCTTCAGGCTTGAACCCATAGTTGATAAACCGCTGCGAAGGTCGGAAATTGATGTGCTCCAAGTCTGGGGCGGAGGTTTTTGGATGAAGCTCGTGCCGAGCATCTACTTCCCAGACTTCGGCCTCAGGGTCAAGCCGTCGTAGGTCAGCGATCAGCTCAGCTACGGTCACGTCTCACTCCTCGGCTCGTGCAGGGTGCAGCCGAAGTCCGGCGAGGTACACAGGGCACTGTCGTCATACCAAGTGAATGCAGGGAAGGCTGGGTTGCCGTCGTGCTCACTCCCGGCTGGGATTCGCTTGCACTCCTTTGATCCATCCTTCGTGTAATTCCCTGCGGTGCCCCAGTGCTTGCAGGTTTCGCACCTCGGCATCTGCTCAGGCATCAGCGCCTCGGGAGCCCGGCGGCCTCACGCTGCGACTTGCACAGCACCGCCAGCCACTCCGGGTTATCCAGGTTCGCCTCGACGCTGCCAATGAACGTTTCCAGACTGACCCGCTCGAACTCACCCGGCTCCCACTGGCGGCCAAGGCTGAAGGGTGCAACGGGAACAGCGGCGGTCTGCTTGGTATCGGTCATACTCTCTCCTCTTTCGGGGCTCCGAAGGTCAGCGCAAGCAGGGCTAGCGGCGCAGGGCCGGGTGGGTTGACCTAACCTTCTGCCCGCTGTGGGGCTTGGCGTTACTCGCCTTCAGTCGATCCTGGCGGCCAATGTTCTGCATCGTGCCCTTGAACTCCGCACTCTTGAACTGGCGTGCCAAGTCCTCAAGGGCGCCCACGTCGTAGGGGACACTCCGGGCCTGACATTGCGCAGCGTAGGCCCGTTCAAGCTCCTCGGCTTGCTCTGGGGTGTAGCCCATGAGGTAGAGCGCTCTATTCATCGCGCCTCCGCTGAAGGATTCGGCCACACCGATTAGCGTTCCTGCGAGTGCCTCTGGTCATGCGCCAGTGGGCGAGGCGCTCCCGTCTGGTCTGCCAGGGCCTCACTGAACGGGGCTTGAAACAACGAGGCGAGCGCCCACGTAACCATTCAGCCACGTCCAGTACGCCTTCTGATCTTCCTCAGAGCCGTCCTTCACGTGGTCGGTATAGAACTTGGCGCGCGTTGTGCGGTGAAGCTGGAGCGTGCGGGTCTGCACTTTCTCCGTTGCCTGCCCTGTCTCACTCTTCTTCGTGACCTGCTCAGTTGATTGGTAGGCCCGCCAGTGCTCAATGGTGGGAATGTGGTCAAGGTAGATCTTGTGCAGATAGCCGTACTTCCGGTCTGCAAGTTCAGGCCGCGCACCCTGGCCCAGTCCGGCTAGGAACGCTGCCAGAGTGATAGAGCCACAGTAGGAGCAGTAGAGCAGGCCATCGTGCCCGTCACTGCCATGTCGCCTGATCTCAAACTGCCCGTGAACGTTTGGAATCACTGTCATTACACCGCCTCCTCGACTGCGTGGTGGTACTGCGCCCGGAGGCCGCTGCGGCTGTACACGATGGCCTGACCTGCGGCCTGCGAGTGGTAGCCCTTCAGGGCGTGCCACGAATCGGTTGAGCTGAGCGCCGGGATGGTTCGGATGGTCACACCCCCGTCCTCGATCAGCGGCATGAACTGACGTTCAGCTTTTCGATGATGGTGTCCGGTGATCCACTCGCGGCAGTGGGTCTCTGCCCAGGCGGCGCGCTGCTCTGCCGCCATGATCTGTGGGAGGCTGGCGGGGCGTTCCTCGTTGCCGTGCGTGAAGCCCAGCAGGACCGAGCCGTGCTGGTAATACTTCCGGGAGGTCGGGCGGGCATCCACCGTCACGTTGGCGTTGTTGGCGAACACCGCTGCGAGGAGGGCGCCGAGGTGCATGACCGTGGTGCGATCATGGTTGCCCGGGACGGGGAGCACCGTGACCGGCGCGTACTGGGTCAGCCATTCGACTTCGCCCAGGATGAGCTGCACGGCGGCGTTGTACACCTCAGCGTAGCGGGCCCCGACATCGACGGACGTGCCAGAGGTCGTGGTCTTGCCATCGTTGTTGCCGTCGGTCTGGAGCAGGTCATTCCCGACCACGAGCACGATGCGTTCCAGCCCGTGGTGCAGGGCGTCGGCGGTGAGGCTGCGGATGCTGTGGCGCACGCGGCTCACGGCGGTCTGGAGGTCGTAGGCGTGGCCGGTCTCAGCGGCATAGCTCAGCTTGCCCAGGTGGGCGTCTGAGGGGCTCAGCAGCAGTAGGTGACCCCCGGTGGTCGGCGGGCGCTGAATCGGGCTGTAGCTCGGCGCGTGGGCGGCGATGGCGGCCAGCGTCTCGGCCTGAAGCCGGCGTAGGTCGGCCACCTCGTTCCTACGCTTGAGCGTGGCCTTCACCTGCCAGAGGCGTACGCGCACCTCCTCGCTGTCCTTCCCCGCCGGCATGGTCCAGGTGTTCACGGTATGGGTGCCGACTTCCCAGAGTTCCCGGTCTACGCCGGCCACATCCAGCAGCTGTTCGACGTTCGTGATCTCGGTGAAGCTCTTGAACTCCAGGGTGGCATTGTCGCCGCTCTCTCGCCATTCCGTCTGGGGAGTAGGGGCAGCATCAGCCGCCGGGGCAGCCTTCGCCTTCATGGGCCTGTTGAGACCTGCACGGGCGTCGGGGTGGGCGACCTTGAAGATGGCAATGGCCCGCGCTGCTTCTCCGTAGTTGCACCCGCACTTCGCCACCACGCGGTCTTTGCCGGGCAGCTTCTCGCCTATGTCATAGACCGACTGGAGATACTGCTCTGGGGTCATAGGTAGGGGGTCCAATTGTCACGGCGCATTGATGACTCCTTAGAAGTGGACGATGGGAACCCCCTGGTCAAGATCACGCAGGGCTACTCATAATTTCCGCCTCTGGGAAATTAAGGAAGGCAAACTCACCGAAGAAAATCCTGGCCTCAACGTCATATGCCCGTGCCGCTTCTATCTCGGTGTGAAACGTACCAATCCGCTTGCGCACGCCATTGCACATGATGTCGGCTCGCCATCGGTCCATTCCAGCAGTTTTCCTCTTTTGCTTGTAAACACCTTTGTACGCGGATGTTTTACCGTCAGATGCTTTGGCATTATGAGCATTACTAACATATGTGCACGCACGTAGATTCTCACGCCGATTATCTAGCGTATCCCGGTTAATGTGATCTACGACCTTGCCCGTGCATATCATACGATGGAGGTAGTGGCGCTTACCTTTCTTCCACGTAACGACATATCCTTTATTGTGTTTCGTTTGATTGAACACCCACCGATACTCTTGAGCCCAAATCCAATCTTCAGGTGAAATCTTTACAGCCTTGCCCATCCCATCCTTACCATTCAACGGCAGTTCAATAAAATCGCTCACAGGTTCTCCCGTGAGCCGTGTGTTGAAATAGCGATGCCAGGGGCATAAACTGCCACCTGAGCCGCACACTCGGCTCCACGTTCCAGGGTGCTGATACACCGCTGGGACACGTTTATTTTAGCACTTTTTGCCCTGTGGGACGCATTTAACACGACTTACTCTCTCCAACCGCCGCCGCCCCGGCTGTCTGGGCAATCTCGGCGGTACTTCACCTCAGCGAACAGGGCCGCGCGGTACTCAGCGGGCAGGTGTGGGCCATGCTCAGCCAGCACGAGGTTCACGCGGTCGGCAGGCCAAGAGCGGATATGGCGCATCCAGGCCCAGACGGACATGACTGCACAGGAATACGGAGACAGTGAAGTCATGACACCTCGCGCCGTTGCCATCTTTCTGACTCCGAAAGTAGGCGAAACGTTGAGAGCGGCCCGATGGCCGCTGGGATGACTTGGAACGATAGCTGAATTATAGCTTGACACATGGCGCGGCGCAACTGTTGAGGTGTTCACTGAGCCTCCTCGGCCTGAATGACCATGCTTTGGCGCAGTTCGGGCAACGAACGGCCTGCCCAGATAGATTCAATCAGCTCAACATGCCAGCTCTCGGCGCCCTGAGCCAGCTGCATACCCGCCTTGTTTCCTCTCGGCAAATACAGGGGCCACTTGCCCTCCGCCTGGTGTCCCGGCCATTCGCCCCTGCCGAGGTAGCGGTCATAGTTCGGGGTCTGCGGGTCCACCTCGACCTTCAGGCGGGTCAGGTCGCTGACGTACTCCACACCCTCGACCCGGACGTGCAGGGCGGGGATGATCACGGTGTACGTGTCACGCAGACCGGGCCTCACGGGGGCGCTGACGGTCAGGGCGTCAAGCTGCGCCTGGATACTCGCACGGTGGCTCTCCAGCCGGTCCAGGGCCTTGTCAGCGGCAGCACGGGCCTCGGTGTCCGGCTCGGTCATGGCCTGCCGGTTGTACGCTTCCTCAAGGCGCTTGTCGATGCCGGCCAGCGTCTGCACCTCACTGCCTCCGGGCGTGCTGACTCGGCTGCCACCGTTCGGGGCCTGGGCGTGCGCTCCGGGGCGGGGGGCGTTGCGGGAGGCCAGCAAGGCTACAGCAAGGGCGTTCTGCGCCACTCTCAGCAGACTCAAGCGGGCGCTGGCAAGGGTCGAGCACGTCAGGACGACGGGGGGCATGGTGCGGGTCAAGAGCGTACCTCCGGTGCTGCCAAAGTGCAGCTGGACCCACAGGACGGGCATCTGCACCAGCTGTTCTTGTCTGGGTCCAGCTTGATCGTGCTGATTTGCTGACAGCTCTCGCACTTGAACGTGGTCTGCCAGGGCAGAAAGAGGAAGCGTTCTGAGTAGTACCAAACAGCGGTAGTGCGGTCGCTCATTGCTCCTCCGTTGCGCTCAGGCACAGGCCGATGTCATCCGGGCGGGGCGTGCCCGCAATTGAGCCATCACGGGCTGCACGGCGCCAGAAGGCGGCACACTCCGGGCAGTCCTGGGCGAGATTCATCCACCCTCGATACTTGCCACAGGTGCCACACCACAGCCGCCTGCGGGTATGCACGCGCCCCTGCTTCAGTGCGGCCTGCACGAGCCACCAGATTCGCTGCTCTTCGAGCGCATACCTGAAGTCATTGCTTCGACGTACCCTTACCCATCCGTAGGTTCCAGACCACGACTTGCCATGCCATGAACGTGAAGGCCAGGGCTCCGCCTTGATCTTCTGGACCTTCCTCCGCTGCCGGGCGTTCATATCCGGCCCCACTGAATCAGCACGGCGGCCACCATCCCGGCCACCGCTGAGGCCGCCACGATGCCTCCGCCCACGCTGGTCTGCCTCTCGTTCGCTGAGCCGAGCAGGGCCAGGGCGCACATGATGAACAGCAGCCAGTTCACTTGAAACCATCCACAAGCCAGATCAGCAGGATGAGCCAGTAGCAGGAGTTGGTCATGTGATAGTTGCGCTCCGGCCAATCGCGCTTTTTATCCCCCGACCTAGTCACGCTGAAGAGGCAATAAATGAGCACGAGGACCGCCGCAATGATGTGAAACCAGCTCACAGCGGCTCCTGCCCTTTCTTCAGTGCCTGAACTACAGCCGCGCATGCTTCGGGGGTGGTATAGGCCAGCTTAAACGTCTGAATGCCCCGCACCATTTCTATGCTGAAGTCCTCGGGCATTGGAAGCTTCAGGCTATCCACGGTCACTGTGGAGACGTTTTCGACACTGGAATCCAGGCTCATAACCCTACCTGTGAGCTTCAGGGTCAGTTCGGAAATCATGTGTCCCTCCTTACGCTCCGCATCGGGTCGCTCTCCTGCCGGTCTCGGTAGCGGAGGACGCGCTGCATGATGTACGCGATTCGGTGGCAGTCCAGCAGAAACTCATCCGGGTCCAGTGCCAGGAGATAGGTGATGAAGTCGCACCCCTCGGCGTTCGTCTCATGCGCACGCTCCGGCACCTTAGCCTTCCACTCACTGATGCTCTGGCCGTAGTGCTCAAGGCCTTTAGCGTGCTGCGCCCGCATCAGGGCCGCCAGCTCCGGCTGATGCTCGACGTAGGCCAGCGCGAGTTCCTCAACGGGAGAGGGGGTCATGCTGCCCACCGAGCGCGCAGAAAAGCGGCGTCGGCCTCACGGATGCACAGACAGCGCGGGCTTCCCTTCCCCTGCCCCTGCTCGTAGTAAATGGAAGCCGGGATGTGCAGGCGATGGATGCGCTTGGCGAGGCCGACACGGGACATCCCGAACTCCGGGGCGAGATGACGCACCTGAACCCAGCCGACCGGAACCGGGGGCCGCTTCTGACGCAGCACTTCAAGCTCAGTGGGGTCGAACAGATAGGAGTGCCTGTAGCGCGCTCCACTCAGCACGCCGGTCAGCATCATCTGGTGGAGGGCTGAGATGTCCACACCGAGGAACTCGGCGGCACGCTTGATGCCCCACCAGCCGTGTGGCCGGGCACTGACACCCGGGGCCTTCGCCTCCCGGCGCTTGCTGTACCACTCCAGAGAAGTGATGGTGGCGGCGGTGCGGTTGCCCACGATATAGACCGGTTTGTTGTTCCGCCTCAGCGCCCGCTTCAGGCCGTCCACCGTGACGCCGTAGCTGGCCGCCACGTCCACGAGCAGGATCAGGTTTTCAGGATGCGGTGGTCTCACAGCGTTGTCCCTGCCACGTCGAACTTGCTCTCCGGGTGCTCCTGCCGGGCCTGAGCCTCCGCAGCAGCCTGAAGCGCATGGAGCTGCTTGTGGTAGGCGATGAAGGCCAAGCAGAACGCGTGGGTGGTGTCGTCTGCCTGTGCATCCTCCCAGCGCCTGTCCCAGTCGCTCACACGGGCGCGGCCGGGGCTGACCTCCCAGTGCCAGTCAAGAGCTTTACACGCTGCTCGGAGAGCAAACTCTAAGCGTGCCTGCCCATCACTCCACCATGTGGGCCAGTCGCCACCCCACCAGACAGGACGACCGGCAATGTCGTATGAAGCCACCCAGGGCTCATCCCCACCCGAACCCATCTGGACCTCCAAGATATCGGGGCGTATGCGCGCAAGCTCCCGCAGGGTCTCCGGTAAGGTCGGGGTCATCGGTCTGCCTCTATCAGCGCGTCCGGGTGCTCACGGCACGCGGTGAGGTACTCCGACACCCAGGGGGTGAAGTGCTCGTATAGCCCCCAACCGTTCGGGCTGTCGAACGCCTTGAAGCGCTCTGGGTCGGCCTGCATCTCAGCTAGCCCCTTCTCAAGTACAGGGATGATCTGCCCGGCATGTGTGTACCCGTTCTCTTCAGGACGCCACAGCGCCTCATACATTCCCGCCTCGGCGGCCATCTTGTTCAAGTTGTGGGTGATGTTGGCGTCATGGTGAACGATCTTCTCGGCGTCTCTCCCGCAGCACGGGCACGCTTCCTTCACGGTGTACAGCGTTACGTCTAAGCTCATACTCCCTCCAGCAGTTGCTCCAGCGTGTAGCCGGGTAGGGCGAGGGCAGCCCGCACCTCTCGCACGGCCTCCTGGGTCAGCGCCTGCTCACGCCTCAACCGGGCGTTCTCCCGGCGCTCCTGCTGCCAGAGCAGGCCGAACAGGGCGGCGAGGAGGGCAGTGGCGAAGGCAGAAGATAGGAGATTAGATGTGGAGGTCATAGTTGTAGGCCACCGCCTCCGGGTACTGGGCAAGCAGGGCCTTCACAGTCTCATCCCAAGTTGTCTGCTCTTTCTCGTCGGCCACCATGCCCCACCAACCCATGGAGCCCTTCTCGTGCCACTTGCCGTCAGGTGTGATAACCGCAAAGGGCGTTTTGCCTGACCATTCCGCAAGGGGAAAAATGTCGTGCTTCTCAGCATGGAAAGCGCCTGCCCAACGCCCACCCAGGCTGTACCAATCCCAGTGAGCATCCGGGTTGCTCCAATGCCCAAACCGACCCGCCGCATTCGCCGTGTACCCGCAGTGCTTGTCCATAAAGGTAGGGAAGTCCGGGTAAATCTCCGTCATCTTCCGAGTGACGCGCTTCAGGTGCGGAGGGATGACGACCGTGCGTTCAAAGAACTTCATCTCTCCCGTTTTGAAACGATCATCCCAGGGCCAAGCAAATGTGCCATCTCCGAGTGCGATTTGCTCTGAGGTATCGTTGGCGTACTGCTCTGCGTACTCGTCAGTGATGTCCTGGAACACAAAGAACGGCGACACTTCTGGATGCGGAACGGACTCCTCAAAGGGCGCAAGAAGGGCCTCAGGGCTCTGGCCGGGGGTCGTCAAGACAAGCGTCGTAAAGTGGCTCATGCTTTGGCTCCAATCGCCTGCTGATAGGCGCTGAGAGAGGTGGCGTTGTATTCCAGCAAACGCACCAGCTGGGCCGCGTCATTCCCGACGGCGTAAGCGCGAGAGTGGGCCACCGGGCGGGGGTCGAAAGGCTGAGGAATGTGGCTCATAAGAGCCTCCCAGCGAAATCCCAAGGCATCTTTGCGTTCTTTCTCAGGTTGCAGTCAGGGCAAGCACAAACGATGTTCTCTGGCGCGTTGCTGCCACCCTTTGCAAGCGCGATCAGGTGGTCGGCGTGATAAACCAGCTCCTTGCCCTTACGAAGTGACTTCCCACACCAATGACAACGCTCTTTCTGGGCCTTCAGCCGCTTATGCACATCTTCTGCTGTGTGATGATGCCCATCGGGTGTTTGAGCGATTTTTCGTGCGCGTCGTCTCCGAGCCAGCGCCGCAGCGTACCCTGGCCGACTCAAACGAAATAACCGCCCCTGCTCTGCCTTTCGTTCCGGGTTGGCCTTGAGCCATATTTTCCCGGCTGATCGATTGCATGCACGGCAGGTGTGGCTAAGCACTTCTTGGTCACGCTTCACCCTGTAGAAATAATCAGTGGTCGCAGGCATGATGCGGTCGCACTTCTTGCACCATTTTTCATTGCTCTTAAGCTTCGGACGATGCACCTTAAGCCCACACTCACGGCATACAGGCCTAAAGGTTGGCGTCCCGTTCGTGGTGGGCTTGCCATTAATCCGAAAGAACTCTGCTGTCTTGGGCTTATTTACGCCGCACTGTTTACAACACTTGATTGGGGAAACGACGCGCTCTTTTTTGGCGCACGCCTTGCAAATTGCCCTAAAGGTGAGCGTCCCATTCTTGCTGTACCCATTGTTCCCAAACGCCTCAAGCGAGTTCGGTTTCAAAGTGCCGCAAACTTTGCAGGTTTTAAATGCTGCTTGCTGCGTCATTTCCGTACTCCTATCCAGCGCTGGTAGGCACGGCTGCGGCGCTCCCGGTAAGCCATGAGCCCGGTCAGGCCGCCGAACTTCTCTTCAATCCACACGTGCTGCTTGATGTGAGCGGTATCCGACACACCTGGCTGGGGTACGTGGCATTCACGATGAACGCCCAAAAGTAGTTCTTCGTCTTCGTTCTCCTCACTCCGACGTTTCGGGTTTTCCCAGTCATAACCGACGTGGTGCAGGTCCAATCGTTCGCCCTCGCCCGGCAGGAGCCCACAGTGGGCGCAGGGATAGTGATGTGCCGTGAAGTACGGTTCACTGAACGGCCGGCTCTCTTCCTGCACCGCTGCCAGCACGTCCACGCCCGCCTGCTCACCCCTGGCAGCGGCGTAGGCGGCGCGGAGAATCGGCTCCGGCAGGACGTTCACCAGCCCGGCGTTCAGCTCGTCCTGCACCTTCTTCTGCTTCGGCAGGTCGGGGTTCAGGGTGGCGGCGCGCTCACGGGCGGCGTCGATCTGCTCCCGGTTCCCACTTTCGGACGGGGAAAGAGCCTCACGCAGCGCGGACAGACCCCCAGCGTAGAGCACGCTCTCAATCCGGTCAGGCGTCCAGTTCTCCCGCAGCGCGTGCCCGATCAGTGCGCGTTCCCCGGTGGCGGTCGCCGTGGCGCTGGCCTGCGTCAGGGGGTAGGCGCCGAGGGTGGGCGCGGTGTATCCGGCCTGCCCTGCATCCAGCCACTCGTAGAGGCTGCTGGCGCGAAGGCCCGTGTAGGCGGCAAAGGCGCTCAGGTAGCCGTCAAAGGCCAGCCCCTGCCTCGTCGTGGCCTTCCGGGGGTCGGTGCGCTGCCAGTCGAGGAACACCCCATACAACTCCGTGAGGTGCGGGCTGAGCGCCTGCTCATGGCTGGCCTTCAGCGCCTGAATCGCGGCCACCACACGGGCCTTCCGCTCCTCCGGGGATTCGGTGTACTGGACGTGGGCGTAGCTCATGCCCACTGCCTCTCGACTTCGATCAAGCCGTGGCTGCCCCGGCCGGTATCCCAGGCCTCATGCGCCAGTCGCTTCGCGTGCTCCTCGGTCATGCTCAGCTGCAGGCGCTGGGTCAACTCCTGCACGGTGCGGGCGTCACAGCGCTCGTTGTTGAAGCCCCGGCAGATCAGGAAGCGGCGGGGGGCGGTCATGCCGTTACCCAAGAGCGCGGGTAGATCGCCCTCATCAGCTCATCGACCCAGACCAGATGCCGAATAGACCACAGGACAGAAGCCGCCGTGTGCGTGCGAATATCTAACAGCTTCGCAGCCCGCTCTACCGTGATGCCGGGGGAGAGAACGGCCAAAGAGAACAACTGACGCTGCAACAGGGTCACTGGCACTCTCCCAACGTCTCGGCCAGCATCCCGGCCTGGGCCTGACGCCGGAGCAGCTGCGCCTCGATCAGCTCACGCTTCTCCGCGTGCTGCGCCGTGCTGGCCTCCATCACATCGGCCAGGGCGTCGAGGGCCTCCAGGGGCTCGTCAAGTTCGGCGGGAAGGGTCACAGGAGGCCCTTCTCAGCAGCCTCTTTGACAGAGGCGGCGAGGAAATGGATATACCCGTCCCTTGCAAGCTCATCAGCCGTGAATGAAACCACAGCCCCGTTGTTCAGGTGGACAGGGTAACCATTGGCTGCAATGAGCATGACGCCCCGGCCTCCGTCGCTTCTCCACACTTCACCCATCACCGGCTCCCGCTTGGGCTCAGGCTCCGGCAGCACCTCCAGCTCATGCGCGTGCCAGAGCGTGTTTTTATCATCTTCCAGGGTGTAACAAACTTCGCCCGCCACGCTCGTCCAAACGCCAGCTATGACCGGATGGCCGTCCTCTTCCGGCTTGATATCAAGCACCTTGACGCGCACGCCGGGGGCGAGGGCCGGAGCAGGGCGGAGAGCGTCAGGGTGGTAGTACCAACGCTCATCCCCCTGCTCAACCTCAGGCCACCCGTGACGGTCGAAGCCGCACACAGTCCCGACGCTGCCGATCTCAAAGCAGAGGCCAACACTGACGGCACCCGCCCGGATCTGCACGCGGTCGCCCATCTTGAACGGGGTGGGAATGAGGCTCAGCTCAGAAGCTGTGAAGGTCATGGACACCCCGCGCGACAACTCGACGCGGTACTGAACTGGGCAAGTCTCCAACTCCAGAATGATGTTGCCGTGCTGCCCAGAGAACAGCGGAGAGCCGTCGGAGGCCATGCCCACCCGCACGCGGTCGCCCTTCTTAAACTCAGGCAGAGGCGCAGGCACGGGGGCGGGAGCTGTGAAGGGTTCAACATCGACAGGGTAGAAGTACCACCAATCGGTCTTATCAGCGTTCCAGACTTGGATTTCCCCGTCCCGGTCTACCTCCTGTTTAATCTCACAGATTGTCCCAATCATCTCTTCGGTAAACCTGTGGGGTCTCCTGTAAGACGTGCTCGCCAGCACCCGCACCTTGTCCCCAACCTTGTATTCGTGGCTCATACCCGCTCTCCTTCCGGCGCGTTCATCTGCACGTGCGCCCGCATGGTCTGGCCGTCCCGCTTGACGTTGCAACTGCACAGGCCGCAGTACCGAATCGGCAGTGGGCGACCCTCGGCGTCCTTCAGGAACCGCTGGTGGGCGTGGACGCCGATCATCACCCAATGGGTCTCGTAACCGCTGAGGATGCTGCTCTCGATGGGGTGCTGGCAGGTCACTGGACTTCCCCCACCGGCTGGAAGGCCCGCAGATCGCTGTACTCAATGGTCGTCCCCGACACCCGCGCCAGATCGAGCACGCCACCCGCCGGGAGCTGCTTCATGCAGATGTTGAACGGCATGCGCAGGTGCTTGGTCTTCGGGTACGTGTAGCAGACGAGCACCGGGCGGGCTGCCGTGTTCCGCAGTCGCAGGTGCATCAGGCCGTGCTCAAGCTGGATGGGATTCATCGGAAGACCGCCGTAGGGGAGGATGCTGGACCTTCACCCTTCAGATCGGCCAGCTCATCTTCCAGCGCAGTAATCCGCATCTGCTTGATCTGCTCGGCCTCGGCTTGGTCCTGTTTGACCTTCACGGCGTGCAGGTGAGCGTGGTGCATGGCACTCAGTCGATTACCGATGACCCGCTCAACCTCACGGGCGATGTTGTGCATGGTCTCCAGGCCCTCAGCGGTCTCGGCGCCGTCACCGAAGTAGTAATCGGAGACTTCCAGCGCAACGTCCACGGTGGGCGCACCAAACTTTCCAGCGACTACAAAGGTGATCTTGCTCATGCGGGCCTCCGGGTACTTTCGGGCCTCCGAAAGAGGCGAGCAGGGTTAGCCAGCGACAGCAGAAAGGGCAGCCGGTGCAACGGCACCGCTGTAGTCGATGAACAGCACGCCATCCACCACGCGGGCCGGCATGCGGATACCGGGCTGCAAGCCCAGCTGGCGCGCGAGGACGGTAATCGAAATGCGCTTGATCTTGCTGTTCACGCCAAGCGGCGCAAGGTGGGCGCCGCCTTCTGAAACTGGGCGGAGGGCAAGTTGCTGGGTCTTGGTGTTGAAAAGGATGGCGACTTGGTCGGCGTCGAAGATGCCCATGACAGCAGTGGAGATGTTCAAGCCGAAATAGCCGTCAGCAACTGCAACAGTCTTCACGTAAAACTGCGCTGCAAGATCCTTCACCGGCTTGGCGGCTGAAGGCTTTGTGTAGAGTTCAAACCCTTCCAGTGCTCCACTCATGCGTGTTCCTCCATTCGGGGTTTCTGGTACGTTCTGGTATGGAAACCGCAAATCTTCATCGGATGCTCAACAGCCTTGCGATCCTCACGGCGATTAACTGGGCGTGGATGAAATTCCAGCGGGATAAAGATGTTGAATCGGCGGTTGCTTACGGGGTGGACGCGTACAAATCAGTGCTGTTGTCGGGTGGCTTTGAGTTCAGTGCTGACGCGCAACAAGTGGTGGCAGGGCAGATACGACAGCAGTTGCTGTATCTGCCCGATGACTTGCCAGAGATTCCAGCTTTAAAGGCGTGACGGCGGCGGCCAGCTCGGCGCGCACTTCGGGTGATTTGAGGAGCCAACGCAGCAGAAGTAGCCTCATCCCTCCCCCTCAACCGACTCTGCAACTTCCTCGATCAGATCGGTGTACGGCACCTGAAGGGCCACTGCGAGGCGTGCCAGGGTGTTGAAGTAGAAGTCCGGGCGGCCCCTGTAGCCCTCCCAGGCAATGATGGTTCGCTTCGTGACTTTCGCCTTACGGGCAAGTGCCGAGATGCTGAGATGCTGCTGCTCTCGCAGCGCCTTCAGTCGCATACCGGCTGGTCTGTACATGCCAATATTCTACCAGTCAGGTAGGAGGTATGCAATAGAAGCACCAGCGTGGTAGATCATTCGCTGATCTACCACGCTGGTAGGTTTTGCCATTTGTTGCTACCGTGTGCGGTTTTTATTTGACTATTAGCAAACGGAACCGGACAATAGTGGCACCATTATGACTTTGAAGACGCGCAAGACCTCAACCCTGAAACTCAAGACGCCCCTTCCAAAGCGGATTGAGAGTGCTAAAGACCGGGGGGTCGTCTTTCGCTATCTCATTGCGGAGCTGGGCATGGGCGTCAAGGACTTCTCCGAGGCCACCAGCATTCCGACTAGCACCCTGGGCCGCTACTTTAACGGCACGCAGGATGTAGCCGAGGCCCCGGCGAACATTGCCAACGCCCTGCTGCGCGGCCTCGGCATCCCTGACACAGAGGTCTGGGAACGCCTCGCCATTCCCGAAACGAACCGCTGGACATTCCGCAGTGACCGCACACCACCCGTGGGCCACGGCGTCGAGGTGTACCGGACCATCCATGAGACGCTGAAACAGCCGATGTTCGGCGCCCGCGTGCTGGACGAAGGCGACGGCATCGAACTGGAACCTGAGAACTTTGACTCAGGCATTCAGGTCGTGCAGCTCCCCGATGGTCGGCTGCACGCGGTTCTACCCGGCGAGGTGCCCAGCCAGGTCAAGCGCCGGCTGGGTCGGCTGGTGTCCGTGCAGATCGCAGGCTAGCCAGCAGTATCTCCGCCTGTGCACGATCGGCCTGCGTGCGAAACGAGGCCAGCACTGCTTTTCCCGTGACGGTCGGTGTGCGGACGTAAGCGAGATGTGTCGCCAGAGCGTCAGCTTCAGCGGTGGTGAGCGCAGTGCCGAGGGGAAATGTCATGTGCCTTCATGATACCCGCGCATTTCGCCTGTGGCGTAACAGATGCGTAACATTAAGACACGGGGCAGATGTCCCATACCAGCTAAAAGCGGCTCTCACCCGTTCATACTTTCGGGGGTCAGCAACGGGGGCAGGGCTGCATCGGCCACTCTGCCGTGGCACGGGGGGCCGAGTCGGTCGGGACGGGGTCGGCACGGACGTTGCTGCTAAGTGCAAGGATGAGGACCGCAAGCGCAATTTTCAGTTTCACACTTTAGAGTATGACGGAAGATAGATTCTCGCGTCAGGGTTCAATCAGCTTTTGAGTCATCCGGCAGCAAGCTCAGAACATCTTCTGAGAGCATCTTCATGACTTCCTTGCGGCTCGCCTGCCACTCCAGAGACAGTGTCGGCTTCCCAGCGGCGCGGGCCGCCTGCACCATCGCCGTACAGGCGGCGACCACATCGCCCAGATTCACAGCGAGGTACGGCAGCTCCTCCTGAGCGGCCTTAAAGCGGCGGGTCTCCTCGCGGGTCTCCGGCACCTGCGGCAAGCCGAGCGCATTGAGCACGGCACGGGTGCCAGTCTTGCCGGGGGTGGGCGCCTCGCCAGCTCCGTACTGAATCGCCTTCCCGGTCAGCAGTGGGATGTTCGACAGGTCGGCCTGCACGACCAGCGGGTGAGCGCGGGGGCCGAAGCGCAGGGCCAGCATGGCGATCGGGAACAGCAGGAACAGGTGCGCCACGAGGTCATTGTCCGGACGCAGGCGATTGATCGCTTCGGTGATACGGAACGGCAGGCCCGCTGCGTTTGACACCCGGGCGCCGCGCAGGTGGGCGGTCAGCAGCAGCAACAGCGAATACAGGCGGTGATCGGCCTGGAGCGTCCGGGCCGACTCCAGCAGCGTGACGCCGTGCTGAATCATCTTTGGCGCCATGAGCAGCACCGTGGCTTTCAGCATCAGGGCGTAGGTGGACTCCGGCTCGCAGGTAATGCCGTCAAGTGGCGGGGCCTTGAACTTGTCGAACAGGCCACGGGACGCCTGAGCCAGACGCCAGTACGGGGCATTCCCGGCCAGCAGCGGGTCAGTGGCGGGACGTGAAGCAGGCAGGCGCAGAACGACGTGCAGGTACTCACGCAGCGCCGCATCGTCCGGGCCGTCCTGACTGGGCAGACCGATCGAGCGCAGGGCCAGCCCGTAGCAACCGAGCGCCATGTAACTCTCCGCGAGGTTACGTTGCCCCCACTTGCGCCGCAGATCGGGCATGGGCCGCATCAGATGGCGCTGAATGGCGTCGGGTGATGGCTCCCCGCTGAGCGTCTGGACGCGCTCAGCCTCCAGTTCAAGCATCTGAGCGCGCTGCGTCATGCCGAGCGCCGTGGCGAAAGCCATCGCCGTCCGGGCGGCCAGGGCAGCCTCGCTGAACCTGCCCCGCTCAGTGCAGGCGATGCCGTAGGCGGTGAAGCCATGCACCGCACACTCCAGTTCCGGCAGGGAGGCCCCAGATGGCACAGGGGGGTGCTGGAGCACCGCGTCATAGTCCTCAAGCTGCGCCAGGCCGAGAAGGCGTAGGCCGGGTGCCGGGGCCAGATCAGGCAACTGTGGCATCAGGTCTTGGAGCGTCTTCCGATCGTCATTAAGCAGCGCCACGTGAAAGGTCCGGATGACCTTGAGCGGGCCGTCTTCGTGACTGGCAAGCCATTCGTCAAGATCGGCGTGCCGGTCGTGCAGCAGGGTGTCTATATCGGCTGGGGTAGTGGCTGAGGGCATGGTCAACTCCGGGGTTGAGCGTAGGGCTTCCGCTCTTTCTGTCTGCTTAGGTCTCAGCAATCTACCACAACGGTGTCACTGTTGCACGCTACCTACCTGTGTGGTAGATTATTTCTACCAAGCCAGAGTGCATGGGAAACCCCCAAACGCAAAAGCCCGGACAAGGCGCGAATGGGGGCACAAGGAGATTTCCGATGAACAGTGTACACCAGATCAAGCCCACAAACGCCTCGGCTCGCCCCGCTCCCCAGTACATCTGCATCGTCTGCGGTGAGCGCGAGACCCACGGCTACGTCACCCGCGAAGGGAACGACTGCCGCGCCCTCACCCCCAGCCTCAGCACCTGCGGCGGCTACCTGGAGGCCCGGAAGTGAGCATGAAGCCTGACATCAAGGCCCGCTGGGTTGAGGCCCTACGAAGTGGCGAGTACGAGCAGGGCGAAGGACAACTCAAGGAAGGCAACAAGTTCTGCTGCTTAGGCGTACTGACTGATTTGTATTCAAAGGAGACGGGCCGGGATTGGAGAGAAGGCGAGTTAGACCCCGACGCAGGCCAGTTGCCACCAGAAGTTCAGAAGTGGGCCGATATAGATGCCGACCCAGTTGTCCCTAACGGGGATTTCGACTCTGACGGCAACCCCAAACCCGTGCTCCTGTCCGATCTCAACGATGGATCGAACTGGCCACACCGTGAACCCTTCACCCAGATCGCAGACCGCATCAAAAAGGCCGACCTGTGAGCCGCTACGTGGGAGACGAGCTGCACGACCTGCCCACGCCGCCCCAGTGCATCGACGCCGACGAGTGCAACGCCACCACCTGCAAGTGCATCCCCTGGAGAGCCGCGCAGCCCTACACGTTCACCCTGGCCGAGCGCGAGGCCCTGGACGCCCACATCGCCCGCCGGAGCCCGCAGTGAACTGGCTCCTGTTCGGCGCTGGCCTCTGGCTGCTGCTGTTTCTGATCTTCGCCTCGCTGTGCCTGACCGCGCCCCTGGAGGACGAGCTGTGAGGGGCACGCTGCACGCGCTAGCCGTGGTCGCTCTGGCTCTACTGCTCATCGGGCTCTGGCTGACCAACCCTGATTACATCCCTACCACAACCCAGAAGGGCGTGGCCGTCCTCATGGTGGCCGCCACCTTCGGCCTGCTGGCCCGCACGAGGAGCCTCTGATGATCTACGTCACCCCGAACTGGACCGCCGCCTGCAACACCCTCAGTGATGCCCTCTGGCAGCGCAACATCATGGGCCGCTGCACGCCCGGCACCTCCCGCGACATTCGGAACGCGAAAGAGGCCCTGCGGCAGGTCGAGCGCACCGAGCCGCCCGTGAACCTGGGGGTAGCGCAGTGAAGACCTCCGACGCTCTAAGCAACATCGCCGCCGCGCTCTGCAAGGTGCAGGCCACCGTGAGCCCCGCCCTGAAAGAGGCCAAGAACAGCCACCTGGGCAACAAATACGCCGACCTCGGCAGCGTCTGGGATGCCTGCCGAGACGCCCTGATCGAGAACCAAGTCGCTGTGATCCAAATGCCCACCACCGACGAGCCCGGCTACATCGGCCTGACGACCCGCCTGCTTCACAGCAGCGGTGAGTGGGTTGAGGGGCATTTCCGAGTTCCCGCCCTCGACGTGAAATCCAAGACCGAGACGGCCCAGGCGGTCGGGTCGGCGCTGACGTACATGAGGCGGTATTCGCTGGCCGCCGCGCTCGGCATCACCCAAGAGGATGACGACGGGCACGCGGCCACCCAGAGCCGCCAGCCACAGGCTCAGCCCGCACAGCAAGCCCGTCAGCAGGCCAGCAGACCCGCGCCAGCCCAGACGGCCACCCAGCGCCCTGCGGAGTCTCAGGCGCGGGCCAGTGGGGAAGTCATCGCCATCAACAAGAAGCTCGGTGAGGACTTCGGCTTCAAGGCCAGCGACCGAGACAACGCCATCTCCTTCGTCGCCTACCTCGCAGGCATCCCCGGCCTCGCCAGCACCAAAGACCTCACGGAGGGCGAGGCACGCGGCGTGCTCAACAGACTCAAGGCCTGCACCGACGAGGACGCCCGCGCCGAACTGATCGGCCAGTGGGCCGCTGCGAGGACCGCATGACCGCCGACCGCGCCCGCTTCATCGTCTGGTCAGATCGCCTGATGGGCGCCATGCGCTCAGACGCCGCCATCGTCACCACCTGCGCCCGCCTGGAAGAGACCACCCCGCCGGCCTTCCGGCAGCGGGTGGTGGCCTGGGTCGGAGAGACCTGCTGCACCCGCATGCTGGAGCGGCTGTGAAGCGCGGCGAAGAGACCATCATGCCCAACTGGGTCTTGGACGCGATTGACGGCCTGACCCTTGCCAGTGACATCAAGGTCCTGAGCCGGATCGCCCGCCGCGCCAACTACAAGCGCTCCACCGTCAGCCTCGGAGAGTTGATCGACGCGACCGGCCTGGACCTGCGAACCATCCAGACCAGCCTCGCCCGCCTGCGGCAGCTGACGTACATCGAGAGTACAGACGGCGTACACAGCTTGCGCGGCGCTTGCGCAGCCGTTGCGCAGCCATTGCGCAAATCTACTCACCCTGCGACCCCTCTGGAGCCCGTCCAGCACGAAGAAAAAGCAGTCCCTGAAGTAAGAGAAGTAATGGAAGTAAGAGAAGAACAAAAAACACATACGTCGGCTGACGCCGACAAGCGCAGTGAGAAGGCAAAGCACACCCCGGCAGCTTCATTCCTTCTCAGCCTCTGGAATGACCACCGAGGGCAGCTCCCGAAAGCAGAACCGACCGAGAAGCGCTTGAAGAAGTTGGACCAGATCGCCGCCGCGCTTGGCGCAGACGCGGAGCGGGTCATGCGGAGCGCCACGCTGGAAGTGGCCGCCGACAGCTTCTGGCGGGAGCGGAAGTACAACCTCGACAACCTGCTGGCCGGAGAAAAGTACATCGGCAAGGCTGAAAGTTGGGCCGCCCGGCCGCAGAACATCCGGCTCAACCCCGTCCCAGCCGCTCCCGATCTGAAGGATTACGACTTCATGACCTGGATGGAAGAAATCGGCGTGGTCAAATGACCGCCCTGGCCCACCAGGTGCTGAGCGCCCTCGTCCGGGAAAGCCCGAAATGGGACGAGCCGGAGACCATGAAGGCCGCCATGCTGATGCAGGACGTGCGGTCCCACCACTGGGGCGACCCGGCCACCCGGCGCGTAGCGGAGGCCGTGCAGACGCACCTTCAGGCCGGCCGCGCCTTCGGGTTCAGCACCCTGATCGCCCAGATGCCGGATGTAACGAAGATTCTGGAGACCCTGCGCCGCACCGACCCGATTGAGAACATCCGCATCGGCCTGCAGGAAGTGGCCGAGCAGGGCCGGCGCGGGGAAGTCCTGGGAGCGCTCAGGAAGGCCGAGGGCGAGCTGCAAGACCTCCCGGCGCTCACCGTCGCCTCCAACCTCTCGGAGGCCCTCAGTGCGGCTACCGTGAGCACCGCCGGCTACCGGCACGTGGCCCAGATCGGCAGCGTGGTCGAGCACCTGGACGCCATGCGACAGAAACCCAACGGTGTGATCCGCCTGCATCCCTCCATTGACCAGCTGCTCCGCTGGAAGGGCCTGCCGGTGTCGGACTCCGACGGGGAGACCGTGCTGATCGCCGCCCCCTCCGGGCACGCCAAGACCGCCCTGGGCATTCAGATCGCCCTCAGCAGTGCCATGCAGGGCCACCTGACGCACTACAACGTGCTGGCCGACGCCTCCGCCTTCCAGATCACCGAGCGCATGGTGCACCACCTCGCCGGGCTGAACATGCGGGAGAGCCTGAATCTGGAGGGCGTGATCGCCCCGAAGGGCATCCGGCCGCGCGAGACCATCCGGGAGCGCCTGATGTGGGCCGAGCAGAAGCTGCACAGCCTGCCCCTCGAACTGGACGATAGCAGCCCAGATATGGACCAGCACGAGTTGCGTGTCCACCTCGCCATGAAGGCCGCGAAGGGCGTGCGGCTGAGCGTGATCGAGAACCTGGACCACATGACCTGGGACCAGCGGGAGGAGCGCATGGAGCGCCGCTACCAGCTGGGCAAGCTCACGCAGATCATCCGACAGTCCGACCGCGCTACCGGCCACCACACGGTGCTGCTGGCCCAGGCGAACCGCTCGGCGCTGGAAGAGGGCGACGGCATTGCCAGAGGCCATCACGTGGCTGACAGTGACCAGCCCCGCCGGCACGTCACGGTCTTTATCGGCCTGAAGAACCCGAACGTCGAGGCCGGAGGCGAGGCCACGCAGGACATTCTCGGCCGGGTGGACAAGAACCGTCAGGGCCGAACCGGTGACTTCACCCTCCCCGTCTCGCTGGTCAACCCCGCCCACAACATCCCAGGAGAGCTATGAACGCGAGTCTCGTCTTCTACCATCAGCACCTGAAGGAGCGCCCGCTCATGCCGGCCCTGCTCGCCCAGGCGGGGATCGAGGTGCCCAACAGCCGCCTGATTCGTGTGCCCGACTCGGTGTACCCCGACCGTAACCCCTCGGCCTACGTCTACCCGGATCACATTGTGGACTTCGGGGACGACAACGCTGGGTATGACCTGCTGAAGGTGGCCCGGGAGTGGCTGGGCCTGCAGCTCGATCAGGCAGTGGCCCTGATCGCCTCTCTCGCGGGCCTCTCTGCCCCCTCGGAGTTCGCCGGGGAAGTGCGGCGCGTCGAGTACCGCCCGCTGCCCACCCTGACCCGGGCCGACCCGAATGACCACGCGGTGTTCGCCACCCGCTGTGAGGAGGCCCTGCAGGCAGCGGCCACACCGGAAGCGCAGGCCGCCCTCCGCTACCTGGAAGGCCGGGGGCTGGCCGGTGCCGCCCTGCACTACCGGCTGGGCGTGGCCGACCGCACGGTGAGCGCCCGTCTCCCCGGCACGATCTGGCGGGACATGCTCACCCTCCCGACCTGGCACGCCGGCCGGTTGCTGGCCCTGAAGGGCCGGAACCTGCTGCAGAAGGGCGATGGGCGCGAGATGCGCAACCTTGCCGGAACGGGCACGGCGCCGTATGGGTTGCGGGAGCTGGCCGGAGACGCGCGGGCCGTGCTGGTGGTCGAGGGGGAGACGGACTGCCTGAGCGTCTGGGCAGCCTTTGAGGGGGAGGTGAACGTGATCGGCATTCCAGGGGCGACCCACTGGAAGCGGCTGCAGCATGAAGCCCTGGCCGGGCGCCGCTTGTACCTCTGCCTGGATGTGGACGAGGCCGGGCAGAAGGCCGTGAGGGACGCGCAGGCCTGGGCCGCTGACGAGGGCCGCGCCCTGCACGTCATGCCGAACATCGGAGACAAGAACGAGGTGCTGGTCAAAGAAGGGCCCGCAGAGTTGCGCCGCCTGCTTTCCCAGGGTGCGGCGCAGGCCCAGAAGCGCCTTAGTCGGAGCCTGCTGTGATGCACCTCTCCCCAGATGCTCTCGCCCACGCCGTGAGCATCTGGCGGGTGAGCCTCGCCGAGGCTGAGCAGGCCATCCGGCACGTCATCGAGCAGGGGGAACTGGTGGACGGGGTGAACGGCAGCCTGAGCAGCCGCCTGACGATGCCGACAGGCGAGGTGTGGGTGGTGTGGTTCCGGCACGGGCGGGTCACCCGCTGCAGCATCAAGCGCACGCTGGCTGAGAGAGCCGCACTGCGGGCGGGGAGGGCGGCGTGAAGATCGACCTGAAGGGGTACGCCGAGCGTCACCCGGAGCTGGCAGCGCGGGTGGACCTGGGAGGGGCGAAGAAGGCCGGCTTGCCCCCGCAGGCGGAAGAGGGCCGCTATGGCGTTCAAGGCGGTGCGCTACCGATTGAATCTAAGCCCGCTGGTCTCACTGGTTGGATCGTTCGGGCCATGCCCTGCCCCGCGTACACCGGCAGAGGCAAGACCCGGCAGCCTGACCCGACAAAGCCGCCGGTCCTGAAGCTGGTGGGCTACTACACCACCGGCTCTAATCCGAACTGGAGCCGGAAAAAGGAATACGAAGCCTGGAAGGATCACGTCAGGGAACGCACCCTCAGCGTGCCACGGGCGACCGCAGCGTGCCCTGTGCGCCTGGACGTGTGGTGCTACTTCGGCAGCGGCGTTCATGCCGACCCGGAAAACGTCAGGAAGGGAATCGTTGACGCGCTGTTTCCCGACGGTGACAAGTGGGTGTACGGCTATCACCACAGCCCGCTCTACAGCGATGCGCCCCACGTGCTGATTCACATGAGCGGCGGTGAAAGATGACCCGCGCCGCTCGCTGGCTCCTCTCGTTCGTCCGCAGCACACCCGGTAAGTCTTTCTCCGGTCTCCGCGCGGGCTTGGGCTGGCCGAGAGGGGCGCTGATCGACGCCCTGGCTGTCCTCTACCACCGGGGTTTGATCGTGGTGTGGCCTGTGCCGGAGCTGGAGTGGGGCACGGTCGCGCACCGGGTCTGGGCGGTATGAAAAGCTTGCTAAATGCCGTCCCAGACGGTAAAATAGGCATGTTAAACCCGGCGTGCTTTCGTGGAAGTCAGCACCCGGGGTTGGCCGAAACCCATAGGAGGGGTGACGACATGACAGACGATACCAGAACCTGCAAGGTGTGCGGTGAAACCAAGCCTTTGACTGACGAGTTCTACAAAGGCAGGGACACGAACTACAAGGGGAAGATTACCCGCTACTTTCCCCATGAGTGCCGAGCCTGTCATACGATCTGGCAGCGCGAGCAATACAACGTCAATCCGAAGACGCGGGCGCGTCAGCTGATGCTCTCGACTGAGCAGTATGTCCAGAAGCGGTTTCCTGCCGCATGGCACGGCACAATCGCCCCCGCCGCCGCTCTCAAGCTTCTGGCGGCCACGCATTGCTCCTATTGCGGCGTGCCCGCTTCTGATATCTGGGGCTTCAGCCTTGACCATCATGTGCCACTCGCACTCGGAGGTGCTCACAGCTTGGATAACCTGTACCCCTGCTGCGAACCCTGCAACCGGGCAAAGCATGACATGGCGCCCCAAGACTTCAAGCGGTGGATGGATGGCCTCGTCGGCCGCCTCGCTTGGCTGAGAGCCCAATAGATTTATCGGCTCGCCCTCAGATTCCAAGGGCAAGCCGAACTTATACCCGACAACCCGCCTTAAGCAGGAGATCCTTCATCCGAATATTGCACCTCTCAACTTTTCAACGGAGAACGATATGACCACTGCCCCGCTCACAGCAGCCCAGATTGAGGCCGCCCCGATAAAAGTTCTGTTCCCACTCGCCCTCACCTTTTTGAAGGAGGTCGGGGACTGGGAAGTTGGGGACGCTCTGGGCTACTCAAGTAACCCGCCGCCCCAGCATTGGTTCGCAGAACTGGGTCACTCTTATGAAGACGTGGATATCCTCGTCGGTGGATGTGGGACGACAGGACGCGAGGCCATGTTCACCGCTGCACTGATGCAGGACGCCTGCAAGATGGGCGTGCTTATTAGTGTCGGACAGCTCCGAGCTGAGAGCGCAATTGAGATGTCGGAGGCGGGCGCGTGGAGAGACCTAAACGCTGAGTTCTGGGGCTACGCGCGATATGCGGGCAAGTGGGCCGAGGTGCAGGACGCTAGCACCATGGCTGAGGCCGCATTGAAAGCCTTCCTGTTGGTCAAGTTTGGGCACGGGCTGTGAGTGGGATAGGGCTGACCCCGACAGAGGTGAAGGCATGACCGAGCCTGAACTGTTTGACGCCTTGGATGGCCTAAGCGCCTACGACGCCGGATGTACCGATAGTGGTATCAGAGACGAACTCCTACGGCGGCGCGTCTTCCAGTACCTTGGCAGCCTGACCGAGACCGAGCAACGCCTGACCCTCGGGAAGCACATCCGAGAACATTACCTGACCGATGAAGCCATGGCGCAGGGGTACGGCCCGGAAGACGTGCAGCAGTTTCTCAATTGGTTGGATGACCAGCCTTGGCCTAGAGGGTAGCCTTCAGTTCTCTCGCCCACCCGTTGAGCCCTCCGCCCGCTTTGGCTGCCGCTGCCGACCGTGCCAGGTCGGCCGTGAGCAGTCTCCCCTGCTGGCACGCCTGCTCCAACTGCAGCAACTCCGGCGCACTCAGGAGTCCCCGCAGGAGCAACCGCAGCCCCGCCCCCCGCTGCGCCCACTGCTCAGCGGGAGAAGCCTGGGCGGAGGCGTCGAGGAGCATCTGGGCCGCCGCCGCCGCCTGCTCTTTCGCCGCCCGAAGGTTAGAAGTACCGGACTGGACGGCAGATTCGGGCTTGACCACCTGCCGAGCCAGCACCACCCGCTCAGGGAGTACCACGCCCTCCCCAGAGCGCATCAGGCTCACGAACAGCCCCGGCGCATTCCTCGGCGCGCACTGATACACGATCAATGCCCGGATGTCCCGCAGCACCTCCCGCACCCGCTCGACCGGATTCCCGAACCGCAGTACGGCGCTCAATGCCACCTTCGCTGGGATGCCGGCCTCCTTCGCCGCCGCCGTCAGGTCGGTCATTTCGGTAGTGCCTAATGGGTATGTTTTTTCTTTTGACCCTGAAGTCAAGACATTACCCATTAGGCACTGACAGCGCTCAAAGATTCGGCGCACGGTCCGGGGTGGCAAGTTGAAGTAAAAGGCATAGGCCCGGTCAACGTCAGTGATGCCAGCGGCGAGCAGGTTCTGAGCAGCGATCTCATACAAGTTTGGAGCGGGGTTCCGGTGCATCTTGCAATACCTCACTTGCCCGGTGTAACCTGTGTGTGCGAAGACGCAGGATAAACCGAACTCTTGAAAGTGGAATCCAACCTTGCCGGGTTGGGTTCTTTCTTTTGGGGCGGATACGTCCCCTTTTGCCGACTACGAATTAGCTCACATACTCTGGATAGTACACCAGAAACGAGTTGAGGCCACCCTTCCGGATGACCCCCGCTACTGTTACCTTAAGTAAATACGCTTTACCTCATTTAAGTAAATACGCTTCTGCTCACCGCCTCATTTGCCCTGTTGCTCACCCGCCCATTTGATCGGTTAAGCTGCTGCCCATGAAGATCGCCGTTGTCAATCTGAAGGGTGGGGCATCCAAAACGACCACCAGCATGTACTTGGCGGCCAGCCTGAGCCGCACGGGGGCGCGCGTACTGTTGGTGGACGCTGACCCGCAAGGCTCGGCCCTCGGGTGGAGTGAGGAGGCATGGCAGGGTGAGGGGGCAGGCCTGCCCTTCACGGTCATCAGCCTGCCGGTGCGCGATCTGCAGAAGCGGCTGATTCAACAGGAAGGCTATGATCACATCATTGTGGACACGCCGCCTGGCTACCCGGACATCGTGCGCTCTGCCCTGCTCGCAGTGGACACGGCCATCATTCCGCTCTCCCCGGCTACGGTCGAGGTCGCTCGCCTCTCGTCCACCCTGGCCCTGCTGCAGGAGGTCGAGCCGATCAACCCTGTGGGGTTCGTGGTGCTCCTCACGCGGGTCAGGAAAGGCACAAACAGCGCCAAGCTGGCCCGTTCTACCCTTGAGGAGTTGAGCTACCCGGTGTTGGATACGGAGATTCCCCTGCGTGAGCAGTTCAGCAACAGCTACGGCACCGTGCCGGATGCGGGCACTGAGTACGACGCCGTGTATGGAGAGCTGTGATGGCAGGTAAGGCCAGCAAGCCCAGCACCATGCTTCACCGCCTCGCCTCCACCCCTGCTCCGGTGGAGAGGCTTGAGCCGTCAGCGGGTATCCCTAGTGAGCCTCAGCCGATACCTACTGAGATGCCCAGTGAGGCCCAGACCACGCGCCTGTCTGTCGATCTGGATGATGCCCAGTTTGAGTTCCTAACGCTGTACGCCATGCGCCGGAAAGTGAGCAAGGTGGACGTGATGAGGGCGCTCATGGCCGAGTTGCAGGTGAGCAGTGACTTAGCTGAGCGGGTGAGTGAGCGCTTACCTAAGCGGCGGCGTAAATAAGTAAATGAGGCGTTGAGGTGGTAAGCTGTTGATGAATCTGAGCCCCGCCCGTTCGGGTCGTAGGATTCACCCGGGAAGTTCTGTCAGGCCCTTCCCCCATAGAGCAGCCCTCAGCCACACTGTCTTGGGTTGACCCGGCCAGAGCCCCAGCGGATGACAGTCCCGCTGGGGCTTCTCTTTGCTCTAGCCTGTTCCCATGACCGACTTCCTCCCAGGCCGCCGCCTCCCGAACATCCCAACCGAGGCGCAGGAGCGTCAGCTCTACCACGCGCACCGCAGCGACGGGGAAGGCGTGACCATGACGGTTGAGAACGGCGTCTGGCAGTGGCGCAGGCTCCGAGGTGGGGAAGGGGCAGACGCGTACGGCAGCGGGGGCTGGAGCGCCATGCAGGCGTGGCTGGGCGGCAAGAACTGAAAAGCCCCCCGAGGTCGGAGACCGATCAAGGAGGTTGACGCTTTATCAGTTGTGCCTAGAGGCTCTAAGTATAGGCTCTTTCGGAATCCAAAAGAAGACGCCCCAGCGTGGGCCAGGGCGGGGGAGAGGAGAGGGCTAGTGGGAGAGAATCAGACGGATGCGGTAGATGGCGACCGACTGATCTATTAGGGTGTCCTCTGCTTCTACGCGTACTCGGCGCACTTGCCCATTCAGCGAAAGCTCTGTGTCAGTTTTCAGAATCGAGGCCTCGATCAATGCGCCGCCCCAGGCTGAGTAGCCACCGCCCGGGACATATGTGGTCAGAACCTCTCCGACCGGTTTTGCCATGAAGTCTTTAAAGCTGTTGGTTGCCTCGGGGGGAATCTTTAACACTTGGGTCACGCTCCCACTTTCTTCTTCGCCAGCTGAATCATGGCGGTGACGACTGCGAGGCCCTGTAGTCCGGTGGCTCGCTTGATCTCCTGCGTGGTCTTGGCTCCGGCTTTCATGGCCTTCTTGACCGCTGCCCGGTTCTGAGCCTCGCTGCTCATGCTCCGGCCTCAGTGGGGGAGAGGGCGGATGTCAGATCAAGCCAGCCGCGCTTCAGGTTCCTGTATGCCTGTTGTGCTTGGCTGTTCGAGCAGCGCGCTCGGAGATGAATGTGCATCTTTTCCTCCCAGCCTTTGACGGGTGCGGTGGGGTGTTGCCAGAAATTGATCTCGCCCGGGCTGATTTCCGTCTCCCACTCAATCCCGGATTCATCCCTTACGAAAGGGGCGGGCAGAGGCTCTTGATCGTAGGGCCGGGTAAGCGTGCAGGAGGCCGTGAGGGTGTAGGTGGGCCCCGCTGGAATCAGCAGTGTGGAGTATCCGGATACCCAAGGGTCGTAGTTTTCCCTGATTCTGAAATCATGGATTGGAAGTCGGCTCATGCGCTCTCCCTAGCCTCTCGGCACTTGAACTCACTCAGTTCGACCCGTCGGTACGCTGGCTCCTGATACGCCTCCAGACACCCGCCGTCATATTGCTGCCCGCCCATGCTGACCAGTGCGACCAGATCAGCGGCGGCGGCCACCTGCTCTAACGTCACGTCCACCAGAGAGAGGCCGCAGTAGCCGTGGTTGTGCCCGGCGTGCAACTCGCCCGTCTCGGTGTTCTGGAGCAGCACGTAGGTCTGTTCGGGGATACGGCTGATACGGAGGCTCATGGGCGCGTCACCTTTTCCTCCACTCGCTTGAGCGTGGTCATGGGCTCCTCGTTGAACGGGTCTTGGATGTGCGTGTCGGAGTCGAACTGGTTGCCTGTGGTGTAGCTCTCCAGAAAGCCCTGCGTCATGAGCAACTGGCCGAAGCGCAGGTCAGGGTGGGACTCGACCAACTCGGAGAGAATCTTGACCAGCTCCCGGTTTGCCGCCTGCCTCAAATCGGCGTAGCTCATGCTGCTTCCTTCTGACTCAACAGGGCCTTCCGATAACGGACCCGGACCTCGCTCAGTGCCTCAGGCTCAAGATTCCAACACCCCTGAGCACCCTTGTGGGGCACGACAGGTTGCATGGAGACATACCGACCGAGTTGCCACCCGTACTCGCCCATGTACCAGAGATCATCGGTGATGCTGCCGGGGTTGATGACGCTGCTGAGCTGACCCACGCCCACGATGCCCTGCGGCGTCACTGCCTGATAGAACGCATCACTGCCCCACTCTGCCCCTGCCAGTATCGCTATCGCCTCGCGCGGCGCGTGGTCATGACAGAACGGGCCGTCAGCAATCCAGTGCAGCGCCTCGTCAATCTCGCGCTTGTAGGCGCGTGAGCCGTCGAACCGCCCGCCGTGAATGGCGAGGTGATCACCGACGGCAAGGCCCGCCTTGGAGGGATGCCAAGAGCGGTTCTCTACGCGCTTGCCGAGGCGGTCTATTGCCCATGCCCAAGGGTGGCGTAGTGTTAGGCCCCTGATCTTCGCCGTGCCGCTCATGCTTCCGCCTCGGCACTCGCGGGGGCCACCGGGAGAGCGGCAGCAATCAATTTGCCTCGCTCAATTGCGCTCAGACTGGCAAATCTCTGAAATGTGTCAGCGTCTGGAAATCTAACATCTAAGGACGCATCCCAAGCTATTTTGTTAGCTGGAAGATCGTTTATGCCGTTGTAGACATGATTACGGCCTAGCTCGCTTGCCACCCATTCACACTCTTTCCTGTGCATTTCAAATCTAGATATTGAACTGTCTACAATCTCCAGTATCTCAAAATGAAAAGCACCGGTCCCATATTTCTTTACTGCGGCGGCCAGCGGAAGATTATGGTGCTTTCCCTTGAGCATTGAGCCAACGTGCCCAAGTAGGCGTGCGCTGAGGGAGTTTGTCATTCCTACGTAGACGCTGTGACTCTCTGTATGCCGTATTCCATAGATGCCGCCGAGTCCGAGGAACTCACTCCACCCCGGCTTGATTTTGCTGAATGGGACGATATGAAGTGGACTCGTTGTCATTCCTGCCCTTTCGGTGCTTGCGTTTTGTCTTTCATCCTTTCTAAGCCCTCCAGAATCCACGCCTCCATCTGCACGTTACGGCTAGGCGCAATGCCTCCCATTTGGCGATAGAACCGTGTCATCACGTCGTCTATGTCGTCTAGGACGGATTCATCGAGGCGTAGGCTGGCGAGCTTTTTTGAGCTTGGCATAACGATCAAACGTATCACCTCCGCCCCTAGTGTAGCATAACGTAGCAAGGTGCTGCACCTTGATATAAGTGATACACCCTGCTACACTTAGGACAGCAAAAAGAGCGTGTCTCCCGGCCAGGAAATCCACGCTCTAAGCCCCCTAGGAGGAAGCCATGACCCACTTTACCACCCCCCGCCCCGGCAGCACCCGCACCTTCAAGGCCGAAGTCCTGTTTAACGACTGCGGCACGATTCGGGAGGTCAAGACGTTCACCATCCACCTGACTAAGACCACCGACAGCTACACCGCCCTCATCGGCGGGCTGGCCGTCGAGCTGGATGACGCGCGTGACCTGCTGATGCTGGCGCGCTCGCAGGGCACCCTGACCGAGACCGAGCGCAGTGAGCTGGAAGCGGCCGTGATCGGGAAGGCCGTTGCCTCCCGTCTGCACAAAGACCTCTTCCGCCTCGGCTACACCCGCAACGGGGCGCATTACCAGCTGGCAACCGAAGTGCTGGGCCGCCCCGTCGCCTCCCTCGCAGGCCTGAGTGCTGCGGATGCTGCGCAGGTCTGGTCTTACGCCTGCGCTCAGATGGGTCGTGCCACCCTGCCGAGCGTCGTCTACGGGCTGGTGGCATGACTCCAGAGGCTATCCGCGCGGTCATCCTGGCCCGGCTAGCAGAGAGCCCGGCCACCACTGCCTCTCTGGGCTATCGCTTGCAGGTTGCCAACGGGTATGACAAGGCCTATCGGCAGGTCATGCGGCTCAAGGCCGACGGGAAGATCGTTGCCGACGGAAAAGAGCACGGGGCGGTCGTGTGGCGGCTCGCGTGATTCGCTGGAAAGCCCCGCACCCTCTTGGCATCCCCATGTGGTTTGGAAGCTCGGAGTTTGATTACTGCGTTGGCTGCCATAGACACACAGCTTCGGCTTCCCGCTTTCGAGAGGGCCGCTGGGTTTGGGCCTTCGGTCTTTGTTGCACTGAAGGCTGCTCGCATTTTGACAGCGCATTTCTGGAAGGCCGTTCTAAAGATTAATTGACCCCGCCCAGTAACCCCCACCCGACTCCGGCCCACGCCGAGGCCCAGCGCAGCAGAGAGGAGACGACGAGATGGGACTGAAGACGAAACGAGTGGCCTTCACCTTCGATGAGCGCAGCTTCAAGACGCTGGAAGAAATGACCGAGGAAGGCCAGTACAGCAGCATGGCCGAGTGTGTGCGGGAGAGCCTACAGATCACGCAGATTCTCTCCGAGCTGGCCGGGCAGGGGTTCTCACAGCTGGCCGTGCGGAGGCCCGGAACGAACATGGAGCGCGTGATCGTCGTGCCTCGCCTCTCGCTGCTCAAGAGGAAGCCCGCGTGAGCCGGGGCGAGGCGCAGGAGCAGCCGCTCAAGCTGCTGGCGAGGATTATTGAAATGCAGCGCGAGTTCGAGGCGAACCCCTCTGATGACTCTGCTGAGGCGAACCAGTTGCTTGACCAACTCTTCAAGTTCTCGCCATCCGATCTCCGTGCTCAGGCCGCCGCCAACGCCGAGCTACGGACGCGGCTGGAGCGGGCTGAAGGGGAGCTGAGAGAACTTCGCGGGGAGGCGCCCGAGCACGGTGAACTCCCAGCTGGCAGTTTGGTGCGTGTCCTCTCAAGTGCCGCTGCCCATGCTGTCCCGCCAATCCAGGCCATGATCGGTCAGATCTGCGAGGTGGAGCGGCTGACGGGCAGTGGGATGTACGCCGTCTGGCAGCCAGATAAAGCCTGCGCCTGGGCATTCTGGCGCAGCGACCTTGCACTCGTCTCCCTCCCCCCGGTGGTGCAGCCATGACCGCCCAGCCCGAGCTGACGCATGAGCGGGAAGGCGGACAGGTTCTTGCCGGGATAGTGAACCAGCGCCTGCTGAGAGAACTGCGCTTGCTGCGAGGCGATGTCAAAAACACAGATCACACCGATCCGGATTACCTCGACGGTATCAACGCCCAGGACCGCAATCTTGCAGACGACCTGATGGGGATTTCTGCCTTCGGGTTGGTCGTTCCGTTCGCCCGTGGTCGGTTGAGAGCTGCAGCCCTGGCCCTTCGTGCAGCTGAGTCCGCACGCCTCGCCGCCGAAGCCCGCGCGGAGGCGTTGGAGAAGGAAGTGGAGCGGCTCAGGGAACGGGTGACAACCCTGCAAAACGATCATCTCAGGGCCATTCGTGCCGGGCGAGAGTTGCGAGAGACAGACGAACACGCGGGGGTCATGGCTGTGCTGGCCGCCAGAACTGCTCACTCTGTGGAAGGAGACGACGCGCTCTGGGTCAATCCGTATGAGGCACAGCACCTGCTTGCCGCCTTGGCTGCGGGGCCGGACGCCGGAGCGAGTGGTGGTGAATCATGACTTTTCCCGCTCCCAGTGCTAAAATAACAGTGTTCGAGCGGTGCGCTAACACCCCCGAACGTGGGACTGGTATGGAGTCCGAGGTGAGTCTACACGACTTGCCCAACGTCGCCAATTTCAATACCAGTCCACCAAGAGAGGTCTCTATGGTGGACGCTGTTTTTTCTCCGCAAATCCTGGAGCGGTTTTGGGGCAAAGTCAACAAGGGTGGCCCGGATGAGTGCTGGCAGTGGAAGGCTGGCACTGCCAAAGGCTATGGCAGCTTTTATATCTCCCATAGGCGTAGCTACCCAGCCCACAGATTTGCTTATGAACTTGCGAATGGCAAGATTCCGGAAGGCATGGTAATTGACCACTTGTGCAGGAACCGGGGTTGTGTCAATCCTAATCATCTCGAACCAGTGACTAATGTTGAGAATGTAATGCGTGGGCAGAGCGGGACCGCTATTAATGCCCGCAAGACGCACTGCATACGGGGGCATGCTCTGATTGGTGAGAACCTGCGCATAGATAAGCGGGGCAGAAGAGCATGCATCATCTGTAGGTTTTCAGAGAGAATTACCTACACTTCTCGACTCAAAGCATACATTGTTTCGGAAATTGATAATAAGGAAAACCGTATCATCGTTTTTCATACAGAAAATAAGACTGCTAGGCGTTACGGGTGTGAGACGTTAGGAATTATATATAAGAAAGTATCGTGCCGCCGCGCAATTGAATTTGACAAGTATGGTACGGGTGTCATGCCCTCTGTGTGCAAATGGCCAGAGGAGGGATCGGAATGAGCTACTTGGGATACATGCCATTCATGGCGGCCGCGTGGGACGCAATGAAGAGGGGAAAGCCGCGCCCCTGTGCCTACGAGATCGTTTCTTGGGAAGCCGTGACGGGGCAAATCATGGGTATCTGTGACCCTGTCAGCAACATGATGCTTGACCCGAACGAGATGGTCATCACGGCCCAATGGCCTTGGAATGCGGGGGAAGAGGGAGGGCAGGATGTATAAGCACCGGTTGCACCGAATCGTTGTCAGCAGCAGTAGCCATCGGCATGTCAATGGGCGATGGGTGCCGAATGACGCTGTCCCCTGGGAGAAGCGGCACTTTCTGAACAACCCGTGGCTTGGCGTACGCTCAATGGGCTCCGGGAACTTTCTGACCGTCCGGACCCGTGGCGGGCTTGACCGGGAAGTGAACCGGCTGCCGCTCATCGGTGAGCACCAGATAGAGATTGGGCGGCAGCGTAAGGGGGGCGGGAAGCAGTTCCCTGATCGATGGGCAATTGGATTCCAGAACATCCCTGGCACCCCGAGTTGGACCTCCGAGGTCTCCCGATGACCGCCCCGGAGCGCCCCGCCGCGCAGGCCTCGGCTGAGGCACTGGAAGTCGTGCAGCTGCTCATTACACTCCTGCAGGCGCAAAGCAAGTACAGGCGCGCAGGTTATGCCCTGCAGACAGACTACTGGCACGCCAGCAAAACTGACTTCGCGGAAGGCTACATTGAAAGCGCGAACGCAGAACAAGCCTTCTGGTCGTTCGCCACACTTGAACGGCTTCAGCCTCTCCTCCGTCTCCTCGCGCTGGCACCCGCCCCGGCCCCGAGCGCCCCGGCGGAGACGCTGAGAGAAGCCGCTCAACTTGCGCTGGAAGTGGCAGAGGCCCATAGGGAATGGCAGGCCGCGCTGGATACCTGCGCTCAGGATCCAACAGGCGTATTTGAGTTCGGTAAGATCGACGTTCAGCGGTACAACCCTGCCGTTGAACGGCTGCACGCCCTGGATACTGTGGCTCTCCGCGCTGCCCTGGCCGAGGCCGAGCGGGAGGCCGGGTCATGAGCGGGGCGGGGGAAGGTGAGAGCAGAGGAAAAGTCCAAACCGTTACGTCCGGCGAAATCACAAGCAAGCTCAGCCCGGATGGTCAAGTGCACCTCTCGATGACAATCAACCTCAGCTTCCAGCCGCCCGTACCCCTTGACCCTATTGAGTACGAGGTCGCAGTGGCGCGGCTCAGAGACATGCAAGTTGGCCGACAAGCTGGGCAAACCATGCTCACGGCCTTCTTGGGCGAAGGGTGGGAGCAGATGTATGTCATCAAAAGGCTAGACCAGTGACTGCGGCCCGTCGCCCGGCCCCAGCTGCGGCAGGTGCTGAGGCGTACCGGAGGCGACGGCGGATTCAGTGAATCGAGACGCAAAAAACCGCCCCTGGCACACCGCACGAAGCGGGGCCAGGGGCGTAGTCCTTCGGATGCCAACCATCGAACGGCGCGTTTAGATGCGCATGACCTTGGCCGCCGTCATGGTGGTGTAGGTGATCGTCACCGTCTTGTTGGCCGGCAACGTCAGCTGGGCGCTGCTCGCGCCGCTGGTGACGTTCTGCGTGCCGATCTGGACGGTGATGCCCGCCCCGATCAGGTACAGCTGGGACGGGCTCTGGCCGTTGGTGTACGCCCAGGGGGAGGCCCCGGCGGTCAGCACGGTCGGCGCGTCGAGATCGTTGTATCCCGGGTTGTTGGCGATGGTCGCGCCCGTGACATTTCCGAGACCGGCAAAGAGCGTCCCGATGCTGGAGGTGTTCCCCTGCAGATCGTTGTTGCTGATGGTGAGCCCCGTGCCGGTCAGGCTGCTGCCGGCGACCGGTTCGGTCTGCGTGGTGCCACCCGAGGAGTTGCCGATGCGGTTGCCCTTGATCTCACCGGAAGTCATGGTGCCGCCCAGGAGGATGCCGGCCCGTGAGCCGCTCGTCTGGAGCTGCCCGTTGTCCTGCACGGTGCTGGCCTTGACACTGTAGTTCTCGATGCCGCCGCCCAGCACCACGCCCTGCAGGCCGTTGCGGCTGACCTGGGCGCCTGTCACGTGGAACCCCTTCATGCTCGCCTGGTTGTCGGCGCGGATGCCCACCCCGGTGTTCTTCCGGAAGCGCCCCCCGGCCACCTGCACGGTGCCCTGGTGGTTGGGGATGTACAGACCGTGCCGGGTGTTGTTCTCACTGATGCACCCGGTGAGCAGGTCGTCAATGGCGAGGCCGTTGAGGACGAAGCCGTCCACGTTGGCCTGCGCTTCGCAGGCACTGAAGGTGGTCCCGCCCGACCCCTTGTTGCCGAACCCGATCCGGTTGGCCTCGGCGTAGTTGGCGACCATGCGGGCGCCACGGGGGTACATGGTCTGCGAGGTGCCTTCCTGGGTCTCCACGAACACGCCGTAGTTGCCGTTGTTGTTGGTGTGACAGTTGCTGATCGTGACGGTCTCCACGCCTTTCCAGCCGGTCCCGATGCCGATGCCTGACTGACCGCCGAAGACGGTACTGGTGCTCCACAGGCGTCCGTTGTTGTGCGCGATCACACCGTCGATCAGGGTGTCGTCGAGGAAGTCGCAGCCGAGGCCGGTGCCGATGCAGTGGTGGATGTACAGGTTCCGGAAGATGGCGCGCTGCATGTAGATGATGAACATGCCCTTCGAGGAGATGCTGCTCGTGGTGTTGGTGTACCCGCTGCCGTCGATCTCGAAGCGCTCGAACAGGCAATCGGTCAGCGGGACAGCGGTGGCGAGCGCGGTGGGCCCGGCCGTGATCGGGCCGTTGGACAGCTGCTGGATCACACCACCGCTGAACTGCCCCTGCGGGAGAAGCACCGTGGCGCCGGAGCCGATCAGCCCGACCTTGGAGCGCCAGTTGACACCCGACAGGAAGTTGAAAGCGCCATTCGGGAGTTGAATCAGCCCTCCGCCAGCGGCAGCGGTGGTGTCCACCAGGGCCTGCAGCGCAGGAGCATTGTCACTGACCCCCGCCCGGACGGCCCTGCTGCCGTCCACCAGGAGCTGAGGGAGCTTCGGTGTGAAGCGCATCAGTTGCTCCTGTAGATCACGCTGTAACTGCCGGTGCCGCCCTGAGAGATGTACCGGAAGCCGGCGATCTCCGCCGCGTTCAGCAGCTCGAGTGTGCCGCCCGCGTCGTACAGCTCCTCATCGGCGGCTTTGGTGGCGGTCGCCCCGTCGTACCGACCGGAGATGCCGGCCCCGTGCAGCTGCAGCCGGGCATAGCCACTACCAGCGGGCACGCTGGGCAGTTGCCGGGAGGTGGCGTCGATGGTGCCAGAACTCTGGCCGAGGATGGTGCCCGTGCCGGGGGCGGCCACCCCAGAGCCGGAGCCAGCCCCGGCCAGGTCAGCGGGTGTCATCGGGCGCAGCTTGGAGACCCCACTCAGGCTCGGGTCGAAGAGGTAGGTGAGGGCCTTGCCGAGGCCGAGGATGTCGGTGGCGTCTGCCGGCTGGTTATCGGGCAGGCCGTCGTTCGGGTTGTAGGGCATAGAGGCTCCTTCGAGGCAAAGAAAAAGCCCGCCGGAGAGGCGGGCAGAGAAACAGACGGCGCGTGTTGTCCGTTACCCCAAGGCGAGGAACGGGGGCTCCTTACTGCAGTGGGGTGAGGACCGGGCGGGCTGACCCAGGGCGATAGAACGAGGCGTTGCCACTCTTGGGCGAGGCATTGACGATCAAGCGAAACCGCTTGCCGGCCGGGACAGTGCCCAGGGCGCAGCCAATGCCAGAGGACACGACCTTGCATGCGACCCCTTCGCCACTGACGGTCAGTCCCGGGCCAGAGAGGTATACGGCCACGTCCTCCGCGTTCGTCTTGCCGGCTGTGAAGACCACGCTGCCGGTATCGCGGGTGAGGGTGGCGTCATCCCCCTGCACGGCACTCAACAGGGGCGCACAGGACGAGAGGGCCAGCACAGACAGAATCAGCAGGCGCTTCACAGCAGCCCTCCAGTCAGCTTGTCGAGTTCGGCCTGGAGTTCCAAGCGTGTCTCGGCGGGTAGGCGCAGGTCGCCGTCTGACAGGCCGGTGACGAGTTGCAGGACGAGGGTCAGGGTGTGTGGGTCGGTCACGCCACGCTTCAGGCGGTCGAGCAGGTCGGTGAAGATCACTCCAAGCCTCCTTTAGAGGGCACTACGTTGTCAGGTGCGGTGGGCGCGGTCTTGCCAGGGGTGAGGATGGTGCTGTCAGCAGTTCGCACCCCCCAGAGGCCAAAGGCGCCGAGCACGGCGAAGACCTCGTTGGGGATGGCGGGCCACTTCTGACCGGGGGCAACGATGTTGTAAATGCCGACCAGGGCGGCGATCAGTGAGGCCCAGAAGGTCTTGCTGGCGAGTAAGCTCTTGTATTTGGTCATGTGCTGCTCCTTCGGAATGCGAAAGAGCGCCCGCACGGTGGCAGGGCGCTCAAAAGGCAGGGCTGCTAGTTTTGCTTGCTGGGCGGGATGCGGATTCTCAGGTTGCCCTCCGAGTCGCGGTAGAACTTGGTCTCACGGGTGACAGGGACAGAGATCAACTGCTTTCTCAGCACCTCCAGAAGTGGATTTGGCTTTGTCATGACTTCGGCACCACGTATGCCTTGTCAGTGCCAACAATTAAGGTCGCCGTGCCCATCTGCTCATTCGTAGATGGGTCAAACAGCCGGAGGGTTCTCTTATCTGCCGGGGTTGCGGTATGCGCCGGCAGTGACTGAGGAGCAAGGTTGTCCGCCACCATCTGACGGTATTTTGCCCAGGGCCACGTCGGGCCGGGGCAGCGGTGGGCAGGGTTGATGCTGCTGTGAGGGATGATCGTGTCTGGGCCGGGGCGAATCCCATAGCGCTTGCAAATGTCGGCCACAAGCGCGGCGCTGGCAATCAGCTGCTCATTGGTGGGCACCCACGGGCCAGCAGCAGGCCGGCCCTCATGCTCTACGCCGATGCTGCTCTGATTCACAGCGAAGTTGCCGGCCTGAAAAGCCGTATCGGTCTCCTGCACAAACTGGTCAATGCTTCCGTCGGAGTTCACTCCGTAGTGGGCGCTGACGTTGCTGGCGGGATTGGCGAACCAGCTGGCAGTACCCTCCCGGCTTCCATCCTCCACGTGGATGACGATCTTCACTGGGATATGGCCGCCCCGACCCTTTTGATAGTTGTGCGGACTGGCAGGTCTCTGGTTGATGTTCATTGGCTGCCTCCAAGTTGTGCTGTTCTCAACTCGTGAATCTCGCTCCGCAGTTGGTCGTTCTCAGCTATCAGCTGCGCACACCGCACCCGGTGATTTGGCTGCAAGGCCACGCCAAGAATTACGACCACCAGCCCGAAAAGTAGGAAGGCGAAGCTCAGGGTTAGTGGACTCTTGGTACTCCACTCGTTGCGGGCAATGTTCATCAGAATCCCGAAGGCCATGAGCATGTAGCCAGTGGTGCGCCACCAGGGCAGGCCCCGGAACACAAACACGCTCACGGCGATCAGACCGATCACAGCAAGGCGCAGGCGCACGAACCACACCCGGCCGGCCACCTCTGCCTCCCCGTATTCGGCTACCAGCGGGCCGAGAATGAATGTGGCGGCGATCATGCCGCCGTATGCCAGGAGCAACAGAGTGTGCCACCAGCGCCAGCGTTGTTTCCAGAGCGGCGCCTGCACCCGCATGAAGTCCTTAACCTGCTTTGTCGCCATCGTCACTCACCCCCGAACGCTTGCTGACGTACCGCATGGAGAGCTGCCCCAGGAAGGCCCAGCCAGGGCCGCCCATGTACCCGCCGAGCATCGCCAGCATCGTCACGGCGGCCAAGTTGCCCAGCACGGCCGGCCAGATTTCCGGGCCGCCCAGGGAGAGACCGAGACCGAGTGCGGTACCGAGGATGACCTCGGGGAGAATGGCCGAGATCGGCGTGAGTTTTAGCCCTGCGAGTGCCTGGGCGTCCCGGTCCTTCTTGGTCTGGGCGAACGAGATCAGCGCCGCCCAGGAGGCTGCCCAAGCGATGGCCCCCCAGTCGGCGCCGGCCAGCATCCCCCCGGTGCTGGCGGTCAAGGCGGCGGCGAAGACGAGCTTTTCTTGCATTGGTGTACCTCATGGTTCTCTGGTGTAGGGGATTGGATAGGCGGCCTTCCCGGAGGCGCTGAGGAACTCCGGCTCCCACCACCAGGGCACGCCGGAGAGCACGACGTTCAGAGGGGCGCCGGCCCCGAGGAAGATCGAGTCCACCACCGGGCGCCGGCCCGTCTCGGTGCTGAAGATGATTCGGGCCTGGGCGGGGGGTGGGCATGTGGTGGCTCTCAGAGTCACGGCACGGAAGGCCTGTGTGGGGTCGCCGCTGATGCGCTCCGACCAGGCGAGGGGGCGCCAAGTGGCGACCACGTGGCAGATCGAGGGGGAGGTTGCGGTGGACGTGACGGCGGAGGAGGCCCCGGACAGCAGGGCGAGAAGCAAGAGGTATTTCATAGCCGTCTCCGGGCGCGTAAGATGACTCACCCCCGCAGGCGCACTGCGGGGGTTGATGCTGTGGGGCTCAGGCGACGAGTGGGCCAGCGACCTTGCCGAAGGCCATCATCAGTGCCTGCCAATCGGCGTAGGCGTTCAGTTCGTCGGCGTAGGTGCTGGCGCCGGGGGTCAGGTTGTCTCGGCTCGTCGTGGCGTCCAGTGCACCGGAGGAGATCGGACCCGTCAGGTAGGCCAGGGGCATCGGGACGCGGAACTCACCCTCAGCGACGGCATTGCCACTGAAGTAGCCATCAAAGTAGTCGCCCTTGGCGCCACTGGGAACTGCGCCCGAGAGTGCAGAGACGGTCAGGGTGTTGCTGTCAGCAAAAACGGTATCGGCGGTGAGGGTTGCCGTTACCCCGTTGGTGAAGACGATGAAGCCGCCGGAGCGGTATCCGCTGGTAATGACCGAACTGTAGGTCATGGTGCTACTTGAGCTGGTCAGCGCCGTGCCCGTGACCGTGATGGTGGCGTAGCACATGCCAGTGGCGATGACCGCCGTGCTGCCTACCGGCACATTGCCCTGCACGTTGTAGATGCTGGCCGACGTGGCGCTGGGTTTGGTGCCGTTGTAACCGAAGTTAAATTGCACGCCGTTCGAGAATTGAAACTGTTTGTAGGCGGTCGCCGACCAGAAGGCATCGGTGAGGTCCGAGGTCAGCGCGAGGCTGGTGGCATTGGCCGCTGCGTTTGCCGTCAGTGTCACCTGCCCCTGGCGGTAGCGCGTGGTCTGCACGCCGCCCACACGTCCGCCACCGACCACGGGTACGCTCAGGCCAGGGAGATTCCCGGACGCGATGTGGCGGTTGTTCCGAACCAGTACGTTCCGCCCGTCCAGCAGGCTGATGATCGAGCCGACCCCGAGCAGCACATTGGAGTAGACCAGGATGTTTTTCCCGTTCCTGTTGAAATCCCACTCGTGCAGGCTGCTGTCTACCGGGATGCCGCCAGTCCCGCTGTCATACAGGCTGCTGTCGTTGTACCAACTGTCGCCCGGGTCGCCGATCCGCCCAGTGCTGTAGGTGCGGCTCAGGCGGTTGGCATCGGCAAACCAGCGGAAGTCCCATGCAAGGCGCTGAACCAAATTGTGGTGAACGCGGATCGGGCTGGCAGCTGTGCCGGAGAAGCCGCTGAGATTCCAGGCGTCCTCCACCCGGCCGAACCCAGGGCGTTGGAACAGCTCGTTGTATGCGATCTCCATGCCGTCGAGGTACTTGTTGGCGTTGCTCAGGCCACCGCAGCGCAAGTTGCTCACAGCGGTGTACCCGACCACTTGCCCGCCCGGGAGGTTCTGGAGGTCGCTGTACGGGCTCAGCACGTATCCACCGGCCGCTGTGGTGCGCCGCCCGTCGGTGTCCATGATCCGGTTGCTCAGGAGCTTCACCGTATCGGTGCCGCCCGTGCCGAGGAAATACTGGGTCGAGTTGCCGCTGGTGTGGTCAATCCAGGAGTTCGTGACCTCGAACCGGTAGAGGAAATCCCCGTTGACGAAGCGGCCCCGCGTGAGGTTGTTTGCCAGGGGATGCAGGCCTCGGGCGCGGTGGTTGTTGCAGATCAGGCGGTAACTGCCGGCGTACTCGAACTTGATGTGGTCGCCGGAGCGGCTGACTGTCCGGGCGGCTTGGAGGTTGAGCGTGCCGGGGGCGTTGCCGGCCATGTGGATGACGTGCACGCCGTTGACCATGCTCCGGTGCCAGCCACCGTAGCCGGTGGACGCGAGGGCATACCACCAGCGCCCGTTGTCCATGTAGCAGGCCTGCTGCCAGGTGCTACCGATGCCCGAGGTCTTCTCGTAGGCCGGGGCACTCGCAGCGGCTCCGGCGTGCAGCTGTTGCCGTGTGGCAATGACCTGCGTGGCACTTGCGCTGTTGCCGCTGCTGATACCGATATTCACGTAGCGTCCGCTGAATCCGGACCCGAACGTGACCTCGTGGTCAACTACCTGATCGGACGCCGTGAGCGCGATCAGCTTGTTGTTCGTGCCACCCCCGTCGTTCGGGCTGTTCAGGAAGACGTTGATGGTCTTGCCCACATCCCCCGCCACCGCTGCCCGTACCATCGTTCTAAGCGTGTAGGTCTTACTGCCCAATGGGTCGGACGGCACGGCCTGCGTGACGGCTTTGTTGGCCGCGCCAAGCGTGATCAGCTGCCCGCCTCCGCTGGCGGCTGCTATGGTCACGCCAGAATCCAGTGCCCAGATGCCCTGCGAGGTCTGCGAGAAGTCCTCGCTCCAGAGGCTCAGGTGGTTCTGCGGCGCGAACTGCGGTGTCGTGAGCGTCACTGTGGTGTAAGCGCTCCGATTCCCCAGCGGGTCGAGGGTACTCAGTCGGAAGGTGTAGGTTTCCAGCTCGTGCACGTCCCGCACGAAGTAGTTGACACTGGCCGGACTGATCGGGCGTTTCGTCAACAGCTGCCAGAGGTAGGGATGGTTGGCGTCCGTCTCGGTCTCGTCGGTGAGGGTTTTCATCTCAACCGTGATCCCGGTGGTCAGGACGCCCGTCTGCGCAAAGGTCAGGACGATGCGGCGATTCACCGTGTCGAACGAGGGGACCAGCCCGCCGATTGGTAACAGGGTGGCGCTGACCTTCTTCCGGCTCACCTCGCTCATGCGTCCACACCGTACTCGACGTGGAGTGAAGCGTCCGTAGCCTGATCGCGGATGGCACGGAAGGCCACCATCTCCGCGCCCCGCAGCTTCAGCACGTCGCCAATGGCCAGTGAGCGCGTTGTTGGTCCTGCCGTGATGTTGGAGGACTTTGACCACCGCACGGCCGCCCCGCTCGTCGCCCCACTCACCACTTCGATTTCCGCGTAAGTGGCGGTTCCGGGGACGGTCAGGGCAACCACCGTGCTGCTGACGGGCAGCGTCTGCCCGGTCAGGGTGGAGGTGGGGAAGTTGGTGCGGGTGATGACCGTGTCGGTCTTCTTCGCCAGAAGCCCCAGGGCGGTTGTAACGGCGTCCAGCTTGCTTTCCACGCCGTCCAGATAGGTGCCGAGCGTGTCCAGCTTGCCGTTGGTGACGGTGAAATCGACGTTGCCGCCGCCCCCGCCGAGCTGGGAGAGGAGCACTTCGGTCTTCGGCCCGCCAGCGGTGGTGGCCGCGTAGAGCTGCACGCGGGGCAGGATGTCGAGCGTGGTGGTCATGGTCTCTCCAGAGCAGAACAAACCCCGCCGAAGCGGGGCGAGAAGGCGGTCATGCGAATACCTGCCAGTCGAAGGTCACGGCCTGCCCGGGCGCGGCGTCCACCCGAATACCCACATTGTATTGATCAGTGGTGCTTCTCCAGAACGATTTGGCTGCCCCGAGTCCACTCGTCGGAGTAACTGTCACCCGTCTCGGAATGACGCCTAAGATGTGAGGGACGGTGATGAACGTTGCATTCGCGGGGATCGTCGCGGTGCCGCTTTGCATGTCCACCCGTCCATTCGGAGACATCAAGCTCTCTAGCACTGTGCTGGCACCTGTTCTGATAAAGAACTGCGAGTAGTTCCCTCGATAGCTGCCGTCCACAATCACATTCCTATCGCTGCCGTTGATTTCCTGAACGACAGGCCCGTTGATGGTGCGCGCAGTTGTGATGATGTGCGTTCCGACATGCACAACGCAGTCGGTGCAGCCATCGAGCACGATATCCGGGACGCCATAGTTGAGGTGCGGGACGCCGGTTGTCTGGTTCGGGTCGTTGATCCGGCCCCCGTTGCGGTACGTTCCGGGCCTGATGAGCAGCCCAGTGGTCTGAAACGCGTTGATGGCAGAGCCGAACGCCAGGTAGAAGTGGCCGCCGACATTGTGCGACTGCCCGCCCTCGATATTGACTCCGATGCCTGACTGAACGCCGTCGTAGCTGCCGTCGCAGCGGCAATCGTCGTCCATCTGCATCTCGGAGCTGTTCGTGGTACACCAGATGCCGCCTTTATCGGGAGAGGCGATGTAATCGGTGTTGTTGATGCTGAGCGTTGCCGTGTCGTTTTTGATGGCGAACTGCCGGAGCAACCCCCACACGTAGCAGCCTTCGATCCGGCTGTCGGTGGTCTGCATCAGGATGCTGCCAGACCGCATCCAGCAGCGGACAATCTGTGACATGAAGGCCGTTCGTGTGCCGGTGGCAAGGCAGGCGATCCCGGAAAGGCCCGTGCGCGTGATGCTGTCGGTGCTGTACACCTCGACGTTCTCAGCTTTGAAGTTGATGCCGTCCGTGATCGTGATTTCGTACGTCGCGGTGTTGGCCTGTGGTGTGTCACGGCGAATATCCATGTCGGAGATGACGATGCCGAAGTCACCCACCGATCCGCTCGGGACGTTGTAGAACACCTGCACATCTTCGTAGGTGTGCAGGATGGTATTTCGGCCACACCCCCGAACCGTTACGTTCGGATACAGCCGAATGCCGGGGTTGGTCAGTTCGTACTGCCCAGGTCCGATGTGCACCTCGCCGCCACCCCTGGCGTTGGCCGCGCTCATGGCCGCGTTCAGGGCGACCGTGTTGGCCACCGCACTTGCCAGGGGGGAGAAGCCGAACATGGCCGCTTCAATCGGTGCCCCCAGCAGTTCCCGCGACCACACACCGCCGTTGAGCGCGGCGATGACGGTCCCGCCGTTCGGGGTTCCGCTCGCCTGCCACGCCCAGCGGAACGCATCGGCAAAGGCGTATAGGGCGCCCTTGCGGTCCCAGGCGCTCAGGGCGGCGGGCGTGCCGAGGGTCAGCGTACCCACGCCGACCTGCGTAGCGAGGGCCGCCGCAGCGTTGGTGTCGGCCAGTGTCGCCCCCGGCTGGCCCACATCGGCCCACACGGCGTTCGTGCGGTTCCAGAGCGTCGGCTGAATGGCCCCACTGCTGTTCAGGTGACTGCCGACGATGTTGCCGGGATAGGTGGTGAGGTCGGTGTTGGTCGGAGTCACCGGCATGTCAGTCGTGCGGCTGACGAACTTTGGATCGGTCGCTTGGGCGTTCAGGGCGTTGGCGATGGCATTCTGGAGCGGCACCAGGGCGGGCGTGACCTGCGCCGTGACCAGGGTAGGCACGGTGCCCACCACTTGATTTGCCGCGTCGGCCGCCAGGGCGTTACTGAAGAACTGCGCCTCCAGTGCGGCGTTCAGGCCGTTGAACTGCTCCACGGTCGGCGCGTCGGTGGTGAAGACGTTCGGGCGGGCCGGGGCGGTCATGCCGCCTCACAGGTAAGGGCTGTCATAGTGGGCCTCCAGGGTCTGAAAAGCGAAGTTCTGGCCCCGCACGGTGTACGTGAGGGTGTTGGCGGTGAGGACCGTGCCGGTCAACGGCTCGAGCTGGTAACTGCCGGCCCCTTCGTCGGTGATGTGGAACAGGCCGAGCGGGTAGAGACTCAGGCCCATGTCGGATTCAATCGGGAACAGACTGGGGTTGGCGTCGTCGTCGCTGAGGCGCCAGTAGGGGTCTTTGAGGTTCAGGACGAAGGTGATGTCGCGCGTCAGGCTGCGACCCTTGGTCGGGCTGAGCTGTGAGCAGCCGAGCACCGTCACGAAGCGCGCGCCGATGTAGTACCGGCTGGCGTTCCGCATCAGGCGGCTGAGGTTGTCGGTGGTGCGGTTGAGGCTGGCGAGATCGTCGCCCTTCACGAAGGTCGGGACGTTCAGCGTGGCGGGCATGGCCCGGCCGTTCCCGCCCTGCCACGCGGTGCCGCTGCCCGCCGTCTGGTACTGGCGACTGTTGTACTGCGCCTGCACGTCCTGGGGATTGGCGAAGCGCGTGCCAGTGAGAAGGTTGGTGGTCTCGTCGCTCACCACCCACATTTGCCCGTTGCTGGTCATCACCCGCTGCGTCCACAGCTCGCCGGTCGGCACGCCCGTAGGCGTCGGTGACACGCTCATACGCTGGCCCGGACGGCGATCAACGCGGCCTGCGCGTCACGGGCCTTGATGAGGGCCGCCGCCGCGCTGACTTCCGGGGTGTCTCGTTGGCCCATGCTGATCTCCGTCTGCAGTTCGCCTGCGGGGGTGACTGACCGCTTGTAGATCGCGGCGGGGATGACGGCCGGCAGACCAATGGGCTGGAAGTCTTTATCACGCCGTTGGATGGACACGAACGGCTGAGGAGCAGGCCAGCCGGGCATCCGCACCGTACCCGCCTGCACCGCCGGGAGCCGGGCCGCCGCCTGCGCCACCCCGCCGAGTTCGTCGGCGTTCGGGGTGAGCAGGGTGGCCGCCCGGAGCGTCACGTTGGCCGTGCCTGCAATGTCCAGGACGAAGTACAGGTTGAGGTTGGTATCGGTGCGCTGTGCCAGGAACGCCTGCGCCTCGTCGGAGAGCAGCCAGAAGCCCCCGGTGCCGCTGGGCGTGGTCAGATCGACGTAACCTGAAGGACTGGTGATCCTGCAGCGGCGGCAGGTGGTGTTTTCCGACACGAACTCCACGCCGAGGACGGGCAGGGCGGTGCTGAATGGGATGCTCACACTGATCTGTGAGATGCCCGGGCCAGTGAAGCCAACAATGACCGAGGTGCCGGTGTCGCCGTCCCAGAGGGCAGCGTCGTCTCCGGTGTAGGTGGGGGTGCCGGTGCCGGACTGGGCCAGTGGGCTGACGATCACGTCGCCGGACCCACTCAGGCGGGTGAAATGCTGAGACTCACTGCTGCTCAGCGCTAGGGGCTTGATGCTTTGCCCGTAGGTGCTGGGCGTACTGCTTACTGGGACGAGGACGGTGGCCGCCTGACCGGGGCGGGCGGTGGTGATCGGGGCCCCGCGCTCGAGCTTGCCGTAGGTGACAGTGCCACCAACCGCGCGGGGAAAGATGAACCGCACGTGGGTCACCAACTCTTCGGCGTCCACGTCCGTCCACTCCACATGCACGTCCGGGTTGATCTCGTCCAGAACGAGCGTGCCCGTCGGCTTCCAGACTTTCAGCGCCCGGTCGGCCGTGACCGCCACCTGACAGCCGGGATAGCGGGGGGCAATGACCGTCTTCAGGACGGTGGCGACACTCTGGTAGTTCGGCGCGATGCCCTTGCCCTGAATCACCGTGCCCGGTGTGCTGCCGTTGCCCACACCGCTCCCGACACTGGCGAGGGTGTAGTCGATGCTGCCGAGGTCGGTCTGGATGGTGGGCTGGAAAACCTGCTTGCCCAGTTGCCCTGAAGTCAGAGCGGAAGTCCATAAACGCTGTATCTGATCTTTGAGATTCCCGGGCTGAATGACCTCCCGGGCCTCCGCTTCTTCTAGTTTTTTGATTCCACCGACGAGCTTGTACCCGCCCGCGTCGGGGTTGTAGCCGGTTCGGACCTGCGTGGCGACCCCGGAAAAGCGGGTGATCCAGGTGCTGCCGTCCAGGGTGTACTGGATGTCCACCCAGTCGCGCGGGTTGATGCCGACCATGCCCCTGAAGGTGGCTTCGCGGCAGTTGCCGTTGCCCTCCTCTTCAAAAGAAGGGCTGCCGTCCAGCTTGAGTTCGCCCATGTCCTGTACGAAGCGCGGGAGCCCCTCGGGGTCGAAGACTTTCAAGCGCCAGAGTTCACTGAACATTCGGACCTCCGAAAGAAGAAGCCGCCCCCGAAGGAGCGGCCGTATGGATTGGATGGGGGTTAGCGCAGTGCAGCGGTCGTGCTGGCCTGCATGGAGGTGGTGCCCTGCGCGAGGTTCAGGTTGATGCCCAGGCCTTCCTTGAACATCACCCCGACTTCCTGGTACATCTGCCGCACTTCCTGGTACATGGCCCGCGCGTCCGTGATGGTCGTACTGAACAGGCTCACACTGGCGTCGAAGCCTGTGAAGCCGTCGTAAATGACTGACGGCAAGGTGAACTCGATGGCTTGCGCTTGTGTACCGAACGCTGAACCGGACGAAGTACCGGCGCTGCTGTCGCCTGGGGTGTTTCCGAAGCTCGGCAGGCTTCCGGAAAGTGCCGAGACTGATCCCGTGATACGGCTCTCCTCGTTCCGGATGGCAGCAAGGGAAGAACTCGTATCCCGGCCGGCCGCCGAATCGTCTGCGTACTGCTTGATCAGTGCCGTCAGGTTGGATTTGGCAATCACCTCGTCAATCACGGCCTGGGTGACGAAATCATCCATTTCTGCCTTCAGCGTGTCATTGATCGTGCTGAAATCGCCCGACTTGACTGCCTTCAGGAGGTTGGATGACAGGCTGCTGCTGAGCTTGGAGCCGAGGTCGGAGAAGATGGTCGAGGCTTTGGAGAGCATGTTGGCGGCAGCGTCGCTCATGGCCTCCGGCGCTCCGCCGAACAGTGACCAGCCCAGTTTCTGCCAAAAACCAGCGTTGGCCAACGTCTGGCGCTTCTGTGAGTCCTCCTGAAGGGCATCGTAGTAGGGGTTGCTGATCAGCCCGGTCTTCTTGCTGCCCGCCGACTGAGACTCAAGGGAGGCAATCTCCAGCATGTTCTTCTTCCACTTCTGGTAGCCGGGATCAAGGTTCATGATCGCGTCGCCCAGAGAGCCGATGAGGTTGATCGCCTCGGAAGCCATGCCCAGCCAGCCACCAGCCGCTCCGGCCAGATCGAAGATCGAACCGCCCTTCATGGCCGAACTGGTCTTACTCATCAGGTCGGGGATCTTCTGAAACAGTTGAATCCCAGAGCCGATGGAGGAGAGCGTCTTGCCGAATAGCCCACCCAACCCGTCAAGCTGGCTGAGGGTGCCTCCGATCTGCTGCAGGCCCTGGGCGAAGGCGTCGAGGTTGGCCTTATCCTTCGCCTGCTGGTCGAGTTGCTTCAGTTTGCCGATCAGTTCACCGAGCGCCTTGGTGTCCACACCGGCCACGAACCAGAGTTGGTTCAGGGAGTCGATCATCCCCTGATTGCTGCCGACCGTCTCGCCTTGCGCCTGCTTCAGGGCTGCATAGGCCCCGGCGAGGGTGGTAGTAGCTTCGGCCGACTGCTTGGCCCCCTCAGCCTGGGCAGCGAGGTCACGGTCGCCTCTGGCCCGGTCCTCGTCAATCTGCCTCTGAAGCTCGTCAGCGCTGCCACTCTTGGGCGTCAGGCCACGTGCGCCGTCGGCGTAGTCGTCCGGGTTCTTGTTGACCGTGTCCAGCGTGGCCTGTACCTGATCATTGAAGGCCCGCCAGCTGGCCGTGAGGGTATCGGTATCTTCCTGCGAGAGCTGGATGTCCTTCAGGAACTGCTGGAACTCCTTGTACGGCAGCGCGTTGGCCGTCTCGGAGAGGGCACTGAGATCGAAGCTGTTCTTGTTCTGGTCAGCCGGGTCGAGCGGCTGGAAGTCTTTCCCTTTGGGATTCCGCCCACCGTCAGACACGTCATTGAACGCGCCGTTGCGGGCCTGCTCCTCGACCAGCCCGGCGTCGAAGCTCAGCGACTCGCGCAGAGCATCCAGCCGGGCCTTCATGGTAGTCAGCATCTCGTTGGTGATCGCACCGGAGGCTGCCCACTCATCAAGAGCCTTCCCGAAGCCATCAGCCCCGGCCAGGGTGGCCGGGAACACCTCGTTGAGCGTGTCCATGCTGAGGCGGAGGTCACTGCTGGCCGCCGCTGCGTCCCGCCCGCCGTCGGTAATGCCCTTGAACTCGCCCGCCGCCACGCGGGCCTCCACGCCCACCGCCGCGACGTGCGCCTTCATGGCTTCCAGGGTGCTGCCGCTGATCAGCCCCTGCTGGGCCATGTCCTCGACCGTGCCCAGGAATTTCTGCGCCTCGGCGTCGGTGGTCGGGAGCAGCTTGAGCAGGTCTTCCAGACCGACCTGAAAGGGCGTGGTCAGCCCGCGCGCGCCGTCCCCGTACTGCCCGGGGTTAGCCAGCACGTCAGCCAGTGACGCATTGACCTTCGCCACGTTGTCCTGCACCACCTTCAGCTGCTCGTCTTTCGCCCTCTGAAGGTCGGTCTTGACCGTCTGCTGATTGGCCTTCAGGGTCACGGTCAGCCCGGCATCGATCTTGCCGATCCGCTCGGCATACTGCGCCCAGAGTTCCTGCCGCTGGGCCTTCGTGACGCCCTCGGCGTTCACGAGCTTGTTGCGTTCCTGCTCCAAGTTGGTCACGCTGGCCTGCGCCTCGGCCCGGCTCAGGGTGTTCATGGCCGCGAGGCGCTTGCTCTGCCACGCCTGCTCGGTCAGGAGCTTCTGGCTGGCGCTGCTCCCGGCCTTGGCGGTCTCCAGGTCATAGGCGGTCAGTACTGCCTGCGCCGAGGTCTTGGCGAGGGCCGATTTGCCATCTGCTAAGGCCTGATCGGCCTTCAGTTGGTTCTCTCCAGCCGTCTTGACGCGCTGATCATGCTCAGAATCAGCGCTCTTCTGAGCAGCCTGCACCGCCTGGATGCGTTCCAGCTGTGCTTTTTGATCGGTGAGGGTATAGGCGCTGTTCGCCCTCCCGATCTGGGCTGAGCGGAGCGCCGGATTCTTCTCCTCGTTCGCTGCCGCTATAGCATCCCGCCTGGTCACGCGGGCCACGGCCATCTCGGCTTCGTATATCTGCTGGCTGGTCTTCTTGACCACTGCAAGGCGCTTCGATTGGCTATCGCCTGCGCTGTCGAGTTCCTGCTGCTGTATGGTCTTCAGGCGCTCTAAGGCTGCCTGGGCGTCACTGACACGCCCCTGATTCAGGGCCTGGGAGACACGCCTGGACTCGGCCGCCGCCTTGTCGGCCTCCTGCTTGTTCTGTGCCTCCAGCGCCTTCCGGTCACTGAGTTGCTGTGAGGCGAACTCTAGTGCTTTGCTCTTGACGGGATCGGAGTTGAAGGAGGCCATATCGCGGTCAAGCTTCAGTGCCTGCGGCTGCGAAAGCGTGCTCCGCTTGTCCTGCAGGGCCGCCAGCTCGGTCGCCCGGGCCTTGTACTTCGCCCAGTCGGCATCAGAGAGGCCCATGTCCTTGAGAGCCTGTTTGGAGCGCTTCGTCTGGCTGCTGATCCAGTCGTTCGCCTGCGCCACCATGTCCTTGTTGGCCTCAGTGAAGGCATTGAGGTCGTCTTTCGCCTCTTTCCAGTCGTTGAGGCCCGGCTTCCCACGCTTCGCGGCCTTGTCGATGGCCGCCTGGAGCCGCTCGACCTCCGCGACGTAGGCCGAAAGGGGCTTGTTCTGCTCGTCCGGCGGCGGTGTAGGCGCCTCTGAGCCTACATTCTGGAACTTCGCCGTGAGCGGATTGATGATGTTGCCTTTGGCGTCATAGCCCATGACATGCGTATGGGCATTGCCGGGGCCAAGATCAGCGTGGGCGAGGGAGCCGGTCTGGCCGACGTAGCCGATCAGCTGGCCCTGTTTGACCAGCAGCTTGCCGCCCGCCTTCTTGATGGCCTCCTCCAGCCCGTCGGCGTAGCCGTTTAGGTGGCCGAGTAGCATCTTCTGGCCGGTGGCGTCGATCAGTTCGATGATGTGCCCGGTGGTCTTGCTCCAGCGGGTCGTGGCGAAGCCGGTGAAAGCAGCGGTGAGCGGTGTGCCGACCGGGGCGAAGAAATCCTCGCCGTTGTGCACCTGCCCGCCGAAATACTTCCCACCGAACGGGGTGCCAGTTCGGTTGCTTCCGGGCAGGCCGAGTTCCTGTGTGACCGCCGAGCGAGAGCCGCCGGGCACGATGTTCCCCGGAGTGGGCAGGAATAGCCCGGCAGCTTGTTGGCTATTCTGAGCGGCCCAGGGTGTTGCGCCCTTCCAGGTGCCGGCCGCGATCTGCTTGAGCACTTCTAAGTGCGCCTGAGCGTCTGCGAGCTGCTTCTTGGAGCCCTCGTCGGTCTGCGTCTGTAGGCGGCGAATCGCTTTCAGGGTCAATTCAACGTCGGCCGCATCTGCCGCGCTGAGCTTGGTGGTGTCGATACCCGCCGCGGCGCCGAGCGTGCCGGACATCGCCTGTGAGGCGTCCTTGAGGGCCGTACTGAGGTTCAAGGCCCAGCCGAGAACTGCCGTCATACCGGGCAGCACCGCCATGCCCATGTTGACCTTGAGCACGTCGAAGCCGTGACTGAGCAGGGTCACCTTGTCTTTGTAGTCGTTCGTCGCCTCCACTGCTTTTCTCAGGGCCAGACCCTGGTCATTGCTGGCGTCGGTCATGATCTTGATGTTCCCACTGACCAGCGGCAGGGCATTGTTCAGCTCGGCCATCGTGCGCCGCACCTGGGCGCTGTTTAGGCTCACGCTGCCGAGGGTTAGGCTGAGCGCCTTGCCGCCCCGGTCGAGCTGCTCGGCGCCGGTCACGAAGCGCTGCAGGAAGGCCATCGGGTCGTTCTTCAGCAGCTCCCGCGTCTGCTGGGCGCTTAGGCCGATGACGTTGGCCCAGGCCTGGAGCTTCGCCCCACCCGTGGCTGCAGCAGACTCGGCGGTGTCGAAGAACTTTGCCATCGCGCCGCCCGCGCCCTGTGCCCGCGCGCCGGTCTGGATCAGGGCAGCCGAGAGGCCGGTCATCTGTTCAATGGTCAATCCGACCGCGTGACCCTGCGAACTCCAGAACTTCAGGAGCGCCGTCACCTGTGGGATCGCCACGCCGCTCTCGGTCTTGAGCCCCACCAGGCCGTTGATCATGCGACCGAAGCCGACTGTGACTTCCTCGGTGTTGGCACCGGTCGAGCGCAGGATCTTCACGACCTCCTGGCCGACCTCTGCCGTGTGTCCGAGTTCGCCGTTGGCGGTGCGGGTGATGACCGCGAAGGCCGCCATGTTCTCGGTATAGACCTTCATGCCTTCCGGCCCGTGCAGGCCTACCATCACCGCTTCCCGGCCCATTTCCGCCAGCTTCTGCGTGGCGACCGGGAGGATGGTGCTGAGATTCTGGATGTAGGCACCGTAGTGATTCATCTGCTCAGCGGTTTCGCCGCTGATGCCACCGATCTGAGCGAGGCTGCGCTGGAAGATGGCCGCCTTGTCGATGCCGTCACCGAACGCCTTCAGGCCGAGGCCGATGGCCGCGAGACCGGCGATCACGGGACCCATCGAAAGGGCCATAGCAGCCATCCCGAGGGTCGGGTCAACGAACGACAGGCCAATGGCCGCGCCGTTCAGGCCGCCCGCCCCGCGCACGCCCAGGGCCGCGCCGGCTGCTGCGCGCTGCGCCGCCGCCTGCCGCTCGAGCGCCGCTGTGGTCTGTGCCGCTGCTGCCGTGAGGCGCTGTTCCTCGGTGACGAGCACGGCGAGGCGTGAGGCGTCCTGTGCGGAGAGCACGCCCAGTTCCCGTAGGGCCACAGTTTCCAGCTGGACGGCGGTGAGGTTGCCCAGCAGAGCCGAGCGCTGCACCGTCAGGCCCGAGGTGTACTCGGCGGTGCTGATGGTGCCCGCCTTGTACTGGTTGTTCAGCAGGGCCACCGCGTTCGCCGCGTCCCGCACACCTGCCGAGACGCCAGCGGCTAGACTGCCCTTCGTGATCTGCCCAGAGATGGCGTTCAGCGTCGAGGCTGTGGTCTTTAAAGTGACGCTGTAGCCGTTTTGGAGGGCAATGAGATTCTGAAGCTCTTTCTCCTCAACGACGTTGAGCACGCCTTTGGCTTTCAGAGCGGCGATCTGGCCCTCAAGTACACCGATCATGACAGTTGCCTGCTGGTTGTACTTCTGCATTCCAGCGACTGTCTGCGCGTCGTTCATGCGGTCGGCCTGCCAAAAGTTGCGCGCTGCATTGGCTTCGTTGCGAAGTGCACGCATGGCGGCAGCCTCTTCATTCATGCCTGAAGTACGGGCACGGCTCCCGCCGATACCTCCTGCCGCGCCGTTGATGCTCTGAAGGGTCGTCAGGACACCCCGGAGGTTACTCCCAAGGGTCAGGGCAGACGTGTTCAGATCGGTCAGGCTCCGGAGCGCGGCAGACTGGCCTGCGATTGCCAGATCCACCGACACCTTGTATGTCTGGGAGGTCACGCGGGTCAGCTCGGCCACCAGGGGGCCAGAGTTGCCAGTGATGATGACTCCAATGCCTGCGACTCCTTCTGCCACGGTCCACCGCCTTTTAGGTGCATCAAAAAACCGCCCCGGAGGGCGGCTGAGGTTCGTTCTTCAGGTCATTCCAGCGTGGCCACGGTCTGCCGGGTCGCTGGGTCGTAAGTGCAGGTATAGCCCTGCCGGAGCGTTGCGCCAAAGCTGTTTTCAGCGTCCACATAGCTGCTCATGGCATATCCCTCGGCTTCCGACCCCCGGACAGGCCAGGGGCTCTCAAACTTGGCTGTCCCTGGGGCCTTGAGCTTGGCCTCTATCTGCTTCTGGCACTCTAGGCCGAAGCTCATGGAGTTGTACCGCTCGGCGACCGGGGCCGGGCCTGAGGGCTGCCGGGTCACCAGCCAGAAGATGAACAGGGCCACCAGGATGGTCCCCAGCACTACGCCGAGAAGAATCATCAGGGTTTTCTCGGACGGAATGAACCGGGTCATGCCCTTCAGCATAAGCCTCATCTCAGCCTGAGGCCGGCTTATATTGCGCCGCTCTCGCCTGAATCTGCTTGTGAATCCCCACAAGCTGCGTGCGCCAGATCAGACCACCCTCTGGCAGCTTGTACAGGTCACCGCTTTCCCACCATTGCACGATACCTTCAGCAGCCTCCGGGCTGAGGCTGGCAAGGGGGGTGGCAGCCTCCTGCTCAGGTTCAGCCTCGACAGTTCGGTAGCTTTTCGTGAAAACGCGCCATGCCCGCTGGTCAATGCTGTTGGGATCGGGGTCTTTCCCCTCGTCGTTCACAAGCTTCTGCCGCGCGTCGGCGTCCAGTTTGGCGAACGAGGCGGTGAGCTGCGGCATGTCCCGCTGAAGTCGAACGAATCCCGAGTTCTCGATGTACATCTCGAGTTGTTCAGGCGTCAGGCGGGCCACGTCCCAGGGCCTGAACCCGTACAGGTGGGCGAGCATCGCCATGATCGGCCCCCAGTTGCGCTCATCAGCCATCTTTCTGCTTGGCGGCCAGCGCCCGCTCAATGCCAAGACTACCACCGCGCAGATAGGCAAAGGCCGATTCAATATCACTCAGCACCGGGTTGGGCTCACTGGTCAGGTTGTCCTTCAGCCACTCGACCGTGATCGCCTGCCCTTCGATCTTCAGGAAAGTTAACGCGGAAGCCAGAATCTCAAGGTCGTTGCCGCCCTTCCAGGCCTGTTCCTGCTCACTGATGGTCAGTCGCCGGTCGTGGAAGGTCCGGTCGGCTACTTTCCACATGCCCTGGTTGATGTTCGTGGCGACCTGGAAGCTATACGTCTTCTCAGGCACGGCTCAACTCCAGGCCCTCAAACTTGAAGCCGAAGGCCAGTGCGGGGAGCCTGTAACGCTCCTTGCCCACCTTGCCCACCGTGCCTGCGCGGGTCTTGGTTGGGACGTGGTACGCCTCGGCGGTGAGGCCGGTGCCTCGCTGCTCGACGCCGAACAAGACCAGCAGGGGAACGGCGTCTGTTTTCTTGCGTCTCAGTTCTAATTTTGGAAGTTTCTGCATTTGTGCCTCTGAAATGGGGCAAAGCTAAAAGGGATGGGACCGCCACTGGGACGGCCCCGGGTGAATCAGATGTTCGGGACCGTTGAGCGGGCGGGCATGTTGGATATGCGCTTACAAGACCAGCCCTTATGCTTGGCCTGCTTCCCTTGGGAGACGAGAATCATGTTGCTGTGCATCAAACTGTTGTCTCTGCAAAACTGTTTAAGTGTGTCCAAGCGGAACTCTTCACCAGATGGCGAGGTAACCAACCAGCGGGGGCCAAACCATTCGGCGAGATAGGCAGAGGCGTAAGCCGTGGGGGCATTTGGGTCGTTAGGTTTCGCAAACGCGCCAAACGATTGTAAAGCGGCGGCGTCGTAGACCTCTGAACCCTTTTGAGCATCTTCAAATGATCCGAGATAAACCATCTTGTCTTCCACTTGCAGGAAAACACGCCAGATACTCCGTGATTTATCCCAGAATACACCCTTATGATCTCTATTTTCCCGCTTGGAGACATTTGCCGCATTTTGAGCCGTTGTGCAAAAACGGAGGTTCACCCGCCGATTATCCAATCGATTTCCGTTGATATGGTCAATAACTTGACTTTTTTGAGCACCCAGAATCACTCTATGAGCCAGCAGATGAATCTTTTTCCGGGAAATGACGGCATAGCCATGACTCCCAAAGAATAGACCTCTACCTTCAAAATGATGTACGTCGGCACTATCCAAAAGCATGAACTTGCCTTCGCCTGCCTGCCCCGTTAACGGAATTGAAGTATAGTCTTCCATGTGGACCTCCCTTTAGGTCTACTGCCCCTAGGTGTTGACGCACCATGAGGGGCTTTCTTCTTCTATTATATCACAGGGCCTAAATAGCAATCGGCCCTGTGATTGATAATTAGATATTGGGAGTAAAAACCACGCGGCCGGAGGTCGTGCCGGTGAACATGGTCTCGGCGATGCCACGGGCCGGGTTGTTCATGTTCACACCCAGGGTGCTGAAGCCGGTGTACCAGCTGCCCGAGGCGCGGCGCAGGCGGAACTGCACACCGGCCACGCCGCCCGAGCGCATACCAGCCTGAACGAGGGGGTAGACGGCGGGGTCGTTGTCTGGGGCGCCGGTCTTGAAGTCCAGTTTGCCAGCCATCGACACCTTCGAGGCATAGTCCCACACGTCCAGGCCGCTGCTGACATACGCCTGGTAGTTCACGTCGGTCGGGCTGAAGCTCAGGTTCACGTCGCCCAGGATGGGCAGCGCGAAGTAGCCGTCGTAGCTGCTGGCCGCAGCGCTGGGGATGGCCGTGTCCAGCGGCAGCACGCTCAGGGACGTGGCAGCGGCAGCGGCAGCGGCGGTGAGCGTGGCGTCACCCGTGGGGAAGTGCAGCACCGCGCCGGCCGGGATGGGGCCGGTGAGGGCCGTTACGGCAAGGGTGGTGGCCCCGGCGACCGCTGCGGCGCTGGTGGTCGCCACCACGGACGGGGCGCTGTAGCTGGCGAGGCGCACCTCGAAGTAGGTGGTTGAGCCGGTCGTGGTCTGCTGGGTGGCGGCGGCGGTCTGTGCGGGAGGCTGAACCATGATGATCTCCTGTGCCCGTCAGGGCAGAAAAAAGCGCCCCGGAGGGCGCGGCGGGTTGAGGGGGTGGCCGGTCAGAACGAACGGACGAGGCAGAAGACCGGGTCAGCCGTCAGGAGGTCACGAGCATCTTTCTCGTTCGCTGCCGTGCAGGCGTAGCGGCGGCCCTCGAAGATGTAGCTGACAAGCACGCCCCCGATCTCCAGCTGCGTCACCACGACGGGCGACTGGGCCGGAGCGGGCGGGGTGTACTCGGCCTCAATGTTCGGGGCACGGGTGGGCTGGCTCATGGCGTCTCCTTGCCCGTACCGCTCTCGCAGCAGGGCCAGTGTCAAAGGGTGGAGGGTCACGGGCGGTAAACCATCGCTGAGAAGCGCACGGTGGCGTAGCTCTGCCCCTGTACGGTCTTATCCGGCATCGGGGCGAAGTCCGAGGCCCGCTGCACACTTCCCCTGACGAACGGCGTCACGCCGTCGCTGTGGGTGTCTACCGTGCGGTGGGCGTTCTGCAACTTCGTCATGATCGCCATCAGTTGCTGCCGGGCCAGGGCGGCCTCTTCTTTCACCGCCGGTTTGTGATAGACGGTCACGCTCGGGTAGACGGTGGTCACGTCCGCCCCGCCGTAGTACCGCTCGCCCACGCCACCTGGGGCGTCGTAGACGATGGCATACGGCGTCTCAGGCAGCGATGGCGCGGTGTCGAGATAGCAGCGCCCACCCAGCTCCGGAATGGTCTTGCAGAAACCGAGCAAGGTGCTCATGGGCCACGTCCGGCCTCAAGTGCCTGCAGAATCTCCGGATCATGCGCAGCCTTCTCCAGAAATTGCCGCCCGCCCTGTGCGGGTGGACTGCTTTCCAGGTCAAGCGCATGCGCGTACCCTTCAGCGTTCATGTCCTCAAAGCTCCCGACAACGTAGGCGAGGCGTCCAATTGGGCGAACGTCGATGCTCTGAATCAGAGCCTCGGTCTGGACGGCTGGATAGTCCCCGGGGAGGCTCGAGGGGTTAACGTTGCCGGGGTGCAGTGTACCCTGTCCAGGGTGGCCGAGGTCGTCAATCAGAGTAGCCCCGACAGCGTGAGCCCGGCCCTCCAATAGCGCGTCTAAGTAAGCGTCGAGCAACGCATGGTTGATCATCGGTTGCCCTCCGGTGCGCCGAGTTCCAGCACGTAGACTCCCCCTTGGCCGCCGCTGTCGGTCGGGGGGCCCTGCTTCAGTAACGGACGGAGCCGCCCATTGACTCGGACGATCAACTGGGCGCCTGCGGGCAGCTCCGGCCAGGGAAACCAGGCGGTGAAGCAGCGACTGACCGGCACCGTACCGGCCACACCGTTCACGATCAACTGTGCGCGACTGCGAGCGTCCAGGTCCTGGTCTGAGCACAACTGGTCGATGACCTGCACCACAGCCGCCGGGCCGGACGGCACGTCAGTGTCAGGGTCACGGGTAGCCGGGGTCAGGATTTCCAGGGTGAGCCGGTCCTTCAGGAGGTCGGCGAAGTCGTCAAAGAACCCTGCGAAGTCCTCCATCACCACACCCGCTCAGGGTCAATCGCCGGATACAAGCCGTCGCGGGTGTTGTCCACTTCCCGGCCGGGCGGCGTGATGACGAACACCGGGCCGGTGTCGCAGGGCGTGGAAGCCGTGGCGACCACCAGGGCCGCGCTGCGCCTGCCCGTGCGGGCGTCGTAGCGCACCTCGTCCCGCAGGGCCTGGGCCGCCGCCAGCCACGCCGCGCTCTGCCCGCGCCGGTCGGTGGTCACGTCCCCGAGTTTCCTCAAGGCGTCGTTCCCAGGATCGGCCGCCCACATCAGGATGCTGGCGGCAATGCTGCGCGGGTCGTCCAGCAGCCGGCGGCTCAGGGCCTCGGGGTTCTCGGTCTCCCAGGCCTCCAGCAGCTTGCCCCGGATGCACTCCCTGATCTGGTCACGCAGCAGCGTCTCAGACGTGGGCGCGGTCACGTCAGCCCTTCTTGGCGGGCTTCAGGTCAGGCTTGGCGGGCTCTGCCGGGGCGGGGGCACTGACCGCCTTCACGGGGGCCGGGGCGTCCACCTCTTTGATCTCCCCGAGCATGACCATCAGGTCATACCGCCTGCCCTCTTCGACCGGTACGACTTCGCCCGGCTCAAGCACGGTGTCTCCAAACCGAATCGGCAGGAGCGCCACGTAGTTCTTGCTCATGTCAGCCCCCTCAGGACACGACGTTGGTCAGGAAGGCCGCGAGGTCCGGGGCCACGACCTTCTGGCCGAACGCCTGACGGATGTGCAGCCAGTCGCTGTACGCCTCAGTGTCACGGCCACGGGTGATGACGCCACCGATGGCATTGCCCGCGCCGGGAATCAGGTCCGTCCACGCGAAGTTCGCACCGGCCGTGATGGTCTCGGTGTTGGCGTCGGCACTGGTGTCGGCGTAGCTGAGCAGCATGCTCTTGGGATCGCTGATGCGGAGAATGTTGTCCGGCTGGCCTTCCTTCGCCACGTTGTGCACCGCACGCGCCACGTTCACCGAGTCCACGCCGAGCAGCATGGCGAGCAGATCCTGGGTCACGATGCCCCGCTCACTGTACTTGATGCGGTCAATGAACTGAGGGGCGTTGACGAGGGTGCGGAAGACCTTCGTGCCCAACGTGGCGACGTTGGGACGGTAACCGGTGGCCTGGTCAATGGAGTCAATCAGGCTCTGAACGTACCCGATGGGGTCGGCGCCCGCCTGATCGAACTGCAGGAACTGCCCGGCAGTGGGGCCGTTGGCCACGCCCGCGTACTCGTTCGTCCACACGCCGCTGCGGAAGAAGGCGGCGGCCCACTTCTCTTCCCAGTTGATGATGGCGTTGTTCGTGAGCAGGGTGGTGGTGGCCCGGTCCGGACCAAGCGGGTCACGGGCGTTCGCACGCACGCGGTCGTCAATCTTCTTACCCACCGCATACTCCTCGGTACGGTAGGTATCGCTGCCGATGGCGTAGTCAATGTACTCGGGCGTACCGGTGAGCGGGCGCACCTTCATCTCGTTCCGGAGGAAGAAGCCCTTAGGGTAGGTGGCGTAGATGCCCGTCTGGTCAGTGACGGGGATCGTCGGGAACACGGTGCGGGAGGCAAAGTTCGCCTTGTTCAGCGCGTACTGCAGGCTGAAGTTGGTCATCAGTCGATCAACGATCTGAACGTCGCGCGGGGTGGGGTTGCTCATTTAAACTCCTAAGCCGACGGTGCGGCAATGAAGACCCCCGCCGAAGCGGGGGTGGGCGAAGGCGGGTTAGCTCAGGAGAGTTTCTGCGGGCGGGCGTGGAAGCGCACCACGTCGCCGTTTACGCCCGCATCCAGGTAGATGCCGAACGAGTAGCCGGTGGTCACGGCCACGCCGAGTCCGTTGGCGTCACTGCCTACGTAGGCATTCTCGGTGACGGTGCCGCTGACCTTGACTTTCAGGATGCCGTCAGTGGCAACCGTGCCGAACTCACCCAGACGGGGCTTGTCCTGCAGAACGCCGATGATCACGTCTGAGGCGGTGGCGCTCAGAATGTCACCGGCCGTAGCGCCTTTGGTGACGAAGGTGTACTGCTTGCCGCTCAGGTCGGCCTCGGCCTTGCGGGTGACGAAGAGTTTAGGGTTCTGGCTGCTCATGCACGCACCTCCCGGCTGTACTCGGACGCCTCAGCGCCGAGTTCCTTCATGGCCTGTTCCATGGCCTCAAATCCGTTCATACCCTTGGCCTCCAGTTCCTTAGCGCGGGCCTCGATGCGGTCGGCGGGCGCGGTGGCGCCGGGTCGGCTGGCCGCACTCGTGCCGATGGTGGCGGTCAGCTGCGTCTGGGCGTGCGCGGCCTTCAGGGCCTGCTCGGTGGCGGTGGCCGCCTCCGGGTCGAGGTCGTGGAGCTTGCGCAGGGTCGCGCCGTACTCCTTGGGCTGGCCGATGGCCAGGGCGCGCTTCTCGAACTCGGCGGTGAGGCGGATGTCCCGCTCGGCAGTCGCGGTCGCCTGGGCAGTCGCGGCGGCATCGTTGGCGCGGGCAGCAGCGGCGGTCGCCTGCTCGAACATCGCACGGGCCTCGGCGGGCCAGGCGCTCATGTCGGGCGCGGCCGGAGTGGCGGTGGCCTGCCCGTCCAGGTGGGTGTTCAGGAAAGCACGCTCTTCAGCGGTGAGGGACTGACCAGCGGTCAGCTTGGCGGTAATGGCCTGTAAGTTCATGGTCTCTCCTTGCCCATTCATCTTCATGGGCTTCTTGGCGGGCTTCGGGTCGCTTGCTTCGGGTTCCAGCTCGGATTCCACGTACCATTTGTGGACTCCCATGTCCTCCATGCCGTCAAAGACGATCCCGTAGGCGTGGGTGGGGCCTTCGATGAGCTTGACGACCCCGGTGGAATGGCCGTCCATGTGCGGCTTCCCCTTGACTTTCACGCGGGCGTCTTTTTGGAACTTGCCGTCACTGGCGAGGAGTGAGTCCTCAGCGAGCGCGGCATTCTGGAGGGATAGGGTTGCGTCCTCGGCAGCGTCTGCTACTGAGAGTTCAGCAAGTACAGAGGCCAGCGTGCCGAGACGGTCAGCGAGGCCCATGTCCACCGCGTCCTGACCGAGCCAGGTGTCACCGGTTCCCCAGGCGGCGGCTGTGTCGAGGGGTACGCCTCGCCCGGTGGCGACTGCCTGCACGAACTGACCGTGTAGAGCGTCCATGCGGGCCTGCGTCTGCTCCAAGGCCTTGCCCGTCATGGCCTCACTCGGCTGTCCCAGCGCCTTGCCGGGAGTGGACCGGATGACCGTGTGCTTCAGTCCGGCCTGTGCGAGGGCCTTGCTGCGGTCAACGTGTGTGCCGATCACGCCGATGCTGCCCACCGTGCCAGAGGCAGGAATGACAATCTCGGAGCACTGACTGAGAATCCAGATGCCCGCGCTGCACGCCATGTCATCGACCACGCCGATCACAGGCTTCTTGCCCTTGGCGTAGGTGATGGCATCGGCGGCCACCTGTGTACCGCTGACGGTGCCGCCGGGAGTGTCGGCGCTGATAACGATGGTGCTGATCTGCGGATCGTTGGCAGCCTGTGTGACCAGTTGGGCGAACGTCTGCGGGCTGGTGGCGCCGCTGATCATGTCCATCATTCCTGCACGGCTGATCAGCACGCCGTGGAGGTTGATCACGCACACGTCGTCCGCGCCGTCACTCTCAGCGTCACTGCCGTAGGTCTGGCCGTCAATGCGGGCCGCGAGTTCGGAGGTGTCCGGCTTTAATCCCTGCGCTCGCTCCTCGATGATCTCGCTGATGCGGTCGTAGGTGGCGGGGAGTACCGCCCATTCGTTGGTCATGAAGGCGTTCGTGACGAGCTTCAGGGTCGGGCTTCTGTTCGGTGGCATGGTTAACCTCCCGCCTGGATCGGCGCTTTCGGTGAGGCCCGGGTGGGCTTGGTGGCGGGCGGGGTGGTGTCGTCTGTCGGTGGGCCGTTCGGGGCCGGGGCCTCTGCCGTCTCTTCCGGGTCGGCCTCGGCCTTCTCGGGGAGCTTGAGCTTGTCCCGCAGGTGGGCCTCGAGGTTATCGTCAGCCGTCAGGCCGCCGCTGGTGAGCAGGGTGTTGACCGTGCCGATCATGGCCTGCAGCGCCTCGTCACTCAGCCCGCCGTGCCCCATCGTGGGCCAGAGTTCGGGCGGGACGCCGTTCAGGAGCATCAGGGGCTCCACAGCGAAGCGGTTGATGGTGGCGACGATGCCGTCGAGAATGCCCGTCCCGGCCAGTTCGAACAGCTCAGTGAGGTCTTTGCTGAGCGCCTGCGCCCCGTTGCCGTCCCCGCCCAGGAGCAGGAAGGTGGCGAGGAGGCTAGTGGCGATCTCCGAGGTGTAGCGGCGGATGATGGCGTTCGTGTCGTGCGCCCGGCCACCCGCGCTGCTGACGAGGCGGAAGCGGTAGCCGGTGCTCACGTCCTTCGGATTGCCTCTCTCGTCAAATCCCAGCTCTTTCTCGGCGGGGGTGATGATGTAGGCCCGCTCTCCGTTGCGCAGCTCGGACATCTGACGCTGCAGGGCGACCAGCGTGGCCCGTTCACCATCACTGGCGTCCGGGCTGAGCAGGGCGGTCGGCACTTCCATGTGGGGCAGGCCCGCCAGATCACGCTCGACGCCCACCGCCTCGAACTCCTGAATGCGCTGGCGGTAGAAGTAGGCGCGGCGGCTGTTGCGCAGCAGGCTGCGGCCCTCCGGATTGTTCCCGGCTTCCGTGGTGCGGAACAGCAGGGCCTTGCTGATCGGGATGAACACCTCGGCCGCCCCGGTGTGGCTCAGGCCGCCCCCGGCGTACTGCCAGAAGCCCTGGATGCCGCCGTCTTGGTCCATCTCCCAGCGGCTCACGCTCGTCTGCTGCCGAATGGCGAACTTGCGCCAGCCCACGCGGCCGTCGGTGTAGCGGCTCTGCTTGGTCGGGTCTTTCTCTTCCGGGCCGATGCGGTACTTCCAGCAGATCTCGAACGGGGCGAACCCGTACTCCAGGCTGGTGAGCACCTCGGCAATGAAGGCCGGCCAGGTGTGGCTCATGTCCTCCCGGCACTGGCCGACGTAGCTGGCCCAGAACGCGGCGCGCTTCTCCGTCCACTGCCCGCGCGGGCCATCGGGCTTGGGTGCGGGCGTCTCGGTGTACTGCACGCGCCGGAACAGGCTTTCGAGGGCGAAGAAGATGCCGCCGAGCAGGGCATCGTTGTCGCGCATCTCCCGGTATTGCCGGGCGGCTTGCCGTCCGTAGTCGGGGAGGTCTTCGCGGGTGAGGATCAGGCCGGCGCCGCCGAGCACTGAGAGGTCGATGTTGGTCAAGGTTCACCTCCTTCGGGGTGGGGTGTGGGGCGTCTGGAGGTCAACTGAGCATCCGTACCGCGTCCGGTTCGTCGTCGCCGGAGGCCAGTACCCGCACGTCGTCGGTGAGGTAGGACGTGGCGAGCATGATTCCCGCGAAGAGCACACCGCTCATGCCCTCACAGAACTCGATCTCCTGGGGGTCGGTGTCAGCGGTGGCTTTCAGGCGGGCCAGCCGGGTCTCGATGAAGCTACCGGCCGTGCCGTAGGCGTCCAGGATGTCCAGCGGGTGAAGCTCGTTGTCGTCTTCCATGTGCTCACCTCGCCCCGAAGGGGTTGCTGCGGTGGCCGCCGATGTCACCGAGGCCGGAGAGGTTGGTGGCAGGCGTGCGGGCGTGAGAGACCGGCGCCTCGTACACAGCCAGGGCCAGGGCGTCTGCTCTGTCCGGGCTGCGCTTGAGGCGCTTCTTCATGTCCTTCTTGGACTCGACCAGCAGCTTCCCAGCCGTGCTGAAGCTGTACAGGGGGGCCACCAGATCGGCCACCAGATCGGCGTCGTTCGGGATGGCCCCGTCTTCCAGCCATTCCTTCAGGCCGAACCACAGCTGGTCTCTCAGCCGTACGTAGAGAGGGTCTGTGGCACTGCTGCCGGCGTTGAGGGGGATGATCTCCAGGCCGAGCAACTTGGCTTCCTCGCTGTGGTTGAGGATGTCCGTCACGCCACCGCCCAGGCCGCCGTCATCGATCTTCACCCGCACCGGCTCGTTGCCACGGCGCATGGCCCGCGCGGTCTCCAGCACGAACCCGGCGACCTCCACGGTGTCGAACTTCCGCAGCTCACGGGGCGGCAGGGCCTTGGAGCCGCGCACGGCCTGAATGACTGTGGCGTCGTCTCCGAAGCGGGCCACGTCCACGCCCAGACGCAGCGGGGCGAGGTCGGTGGCGTCCTCCCAGCGAGCACAGGCGGCCTCGATCAGGCCCAGCCCCATCACGCTGTTCTCGGCCTGACTGGGAAAGTTGCCTTTGACGCGCACCTGATAGAGCGGGCTGTCTATACCCCACTGGGCTTTCTTCTCCGCCACCCACTCGGCGGTAGCGAGGCCGGGGATGATGCTCTCTCCGGTGAGGGCGTTGGGCGTCTCCTCGCTGCTGATGTGGATGGTGTGCCACAGGTGGCGCTCGGTGGTGTGGCTGCGGTAGAAGGTGCCACTGGTCTGCGTGGGGTTGGAGATCATGAACAGGCGGGCGCCGCCGGCCATGTTGCCCTCGATGGCCTCGAAGATCTCCTCACCGATGCCCGACGCCTCATCGAGGATGAACATCAGGTCGGCCCCGGACACACCGGCCATGCGCTCAGGCTGGTCGGTACTGAAGCCTTGTGCCTCGGCGTCCCCGTAGCGGAAGCCGGTGGCCGGGTCATCGAACATCTCCCCGGGCAGCTGGCGCTTGGAGTGCCAGCGCCGGACTTCGCGCCAGATGATGTTCTTCACCTGACGGGCGGTCGGGGCGGTGATGATGGTGCGGGCGTCGGGTCGGCAGAGGGTGCGCCAGAGGACGATCACGGCGGCGGTGGTGCTCTTGCTGATCTTGTGGCCGCTGCGGATGCTGACTTTCTTGGAGGTGGCGGCGGCGGTGAGCATGCGCTCCTGCCCTTCCCACAGGGTCATGCCGAGCACCTCACGGGCGAAGGCCACCGGGTTCTCGGCGTACTGACCGAACTGGCGGGTGGTCTGGGCAGCATGGACAGCCCGGGGGTCGATCACCATGCGGTTGTGGCTCGGAGGTACGATGCGCTGGGCGGCCTGGGTCCAGTCGGTCATGCGTGCCTCCAAAGAGAAAGCCCCCGGTAAAGGGGGCGAGTGAGTTAGGGTGTAAACTTCCGGCGCTTGAAATACCAAGTACCGTGGTCTATCGCACACAGCTCCCAACCTTCCGCACCCCAACGTGCAAGGGAGGCGTATGTGTCGGCAGGGTGAAATGCCTGCATATACTCCCACTGGATGATTTGCACCTGCTTAATTTCAATCACATCCATTCTCTATTCACGGTCCAGTTGATGATGCGGTCGGGCCTCTAGCCCAGTCCACCGGCTATCAAAGGGCGGGGCCAAGAGTTCGTCTCTAAGCGGGAGGTGGTCCGGGCACGTGTAATTGTTTGCTGTAGGTCGGCAATGTAGGTGGCAATCGCCGATCAGGAACTCCGCATATTCCCAGTGGGAGCAGGTCGCACACACTTCCAGATTGTTTGATGGATGTTTGATGGTTTGTGAGATCATGCCGCCCCCAATGGAAAAAGCCCCCGTAGGGGCTTGGTCGAGCTGAGGTTAATTGACTTCGGTGATTCTTCCAGTCTTCAACCCCATGCCCATTACGGCGGTGACCGCAGAGAAGTCGTTGGCGGCCTTCGCGTTGGGGATGATGACGTTCAAGAGGGCGAGGGTTTCAGCGTCGGTGCGGTAGGTCTTGCCGTTCATCTCGAAGTTCTTCATGCCCACAGTGTACTTCTCTTGCGTTACGAATGATAGAGTCTATGTTACAATAGAGACATGACCAAGAAAGGCATCGGACGCGGCAACAACCCAGCCAGCTTAGAGAACCTGAAAAAGCCCCTCCCGGCAGGCCATGAGACCGCCGTTGTGCGCGTCAGTGCGCCTTCCCGCATTCTCAAGTGGTGGAAGGCGCTAGACGCCGACGAGCGGGGCCGGGTGCTGGAACAGGCCAAAGCAGCGGGGATAGACGGCTCTATCGTTACGCAAGACCCGGGAGCCTACGACGATTGAGCCTCACTTGCCCTCCAGTTCCAGCACGGGCAGGCGCTGAAGGATACGCTGCGCCGCATCCGTACCCACCTCCTGCTCGATCACGCTCAACACCTGCCCCACCCACACCTGCGCCACACTCGACACCCGCGCCGTGATGTCCAACTTCACCGGAGCCAAGTCGCCGTCCATCTTCGCCAGCAACTCCGCCGCCTTCACCCGCGCCGCATGATCAGGCGCCCCATCCGCGAGGCCCTCACGGGTCACGTACGGGGCCTCCTCCTCGCCCCGCAGGATTCTGGTCAAGACCTCCCGCCGCTCCTGCGCCGTGGCGATTGTGGGCGCCGCATGGGCCTGTGCCAGGGTCGAGAGGTATGCCCGCACGTTCGCATTTTTTAGCATCGACGTTGTGTGCGTCGCGGCCCATGTCTCGCTGTAGCCCGCCTTCTTTGCGGCGTCTGAGGCGTTGCCGCTGGCGTGGTAATACTCGGCAAACTTCCGCTGCCGTTCATTCAGTGCCTTGGGAGGGGCCGCTGCTGCGTCTGTCATACGGCCCTCCTGCGGGACGGGGTAAAGTTGGGGATAGCCGAATCTACTCGACTGTGGCAGCGTCCTGCACAGGTGCATCAAGCAGCTGCTTGACCTGCCTCCAATAGACACAACTCAAGCGGTAGGGAATCCAAGTTGGCCCATCCCTTCTGGATGTTTCTAAGCTGCCCAATTCGGAGCGAATCTTGCCGAGCGCCGTGTGCACGTTCACCAGGGTCTTCCTCTCTGCTTCATTCATGTTCTGTTCTCCTGTACGGCGATGGGGGTCGTGCTG
>Ga0160428_1000243_pt1 | contig 66577 bp, 61 predicted proteins | sample SolpanmetagenomM_FD_108198 | JGI IMG/M metagenome (GOLD analysis project Ga0160428, IMG submission 108198) | Solar panel surface microbial communities from Lawrence Berkeley National Laboratory, California, USA - M | ecosystem: Engineered > Built environment > Solar panel > Unclassified ... | reverse complement strand
CCACGGCCAGCACCAGCGTGCCCAGCGCACCCGCCGCCACGGCGTAGCGCAGCTCGGCGCGCTGGCGGCGCAGCAGCGGCAGCAGGCCCGCCAGCAGCAGCGCCAGCACGCCGCCCTGCCACAGCGAGTGTAGCAGCGCCAGCCCTACCCCCCGCACTAGCGCAGGTGAGGCAACATCTCTAAGCAGCGGGAGCGTCGTCATGAGAAGAAGGGGTTGAAGATGGGTTAGCGTTCTGAATCTCAATATCATTGAGCAGGCGGCGAATCTGGGCCACCTCATCGGCCGAGGTCTTGCGGTTGCCCAGCGCCTGCATCACCAGCTTCAGAGCCGAGCCGCCGAAGGTGGCGGCCATAAACTTGTCGAGCAGCAGGCCTTGGGTATCCTGCTCGCGCACGGCGGCCCGGTAGATGTGGCTGCGGCCTTCATCGTCGCGGCTCACCAATCCCTTTTCCAGCATCAGCTGCATGATTTTCAGGGTAGTAGTGTAGCCGATTTCGCGCTGCTGGCTCAACTGCTCGTTCACGGTGCGCACCGTGGCGGGGCCGTGCTGCCAGAGCACGTGCAAGATTTCCAGTTCCGAATCCGTAGGTTTGGGGGGCGCTTTAGGCATGAGTCAGGCGGGAAAAAGTTCAGTACGAATTAGTTCGTAGGCCAAAGGTTATACGACAACCTTCGTAGTTGCAAAAGCAATGTACGAAATCTATCGTATTAAAGGGTAATATTCTAGTTATCAGGCAGATTATTTTTATCTACCTATCCTACTGCCCTACCCCCTGCTCAGGGGCGAAAAACTCTTTACCTAGTTTGTAGTCGCCATAAAGTAGGGTGCGGGGCTTGCCCCACCCAGCATTGGCCAAGTGCCAAACCACTCGTACAGCGCCGGGCGGGGGCAAGCCCCGCACCCTACTCAAATTGTCGCAGCCCCCAGGCAGGCTTTTGTATCGGAAGCCGAGCACCGCTAGGCTAGCCCACCAGCCGGCGCTACGCCACCGGCCGCCGCTTGCGCACCAGCGTCACGCGCGCCCGGTGGCAGATGCCGCCCAGCGGCGGGTTAAACTTTGACACGCTTACCTGCGCCCGCCGCACCTGCGGAAACTCCTCCATCAGGCGGTCAAGAATGCGGTGCGCCAGGTGCTCGAGCAGGCGCGCTGGGCGCTGCATTTCTTCGAGCGTCACACGGTAGAGAATTTCGTAGTTCACGGTTTCGGCCAGCTTATCGGAGGCGCCGGCGGCGTGCAGGTCAGTTTTGAGATGCAGGTCGACACCGTACTTATTCCCAATTTTCTGCTCCTCGTCGTAGTAGCCGTGAAAGGCAAAAAACTCCAGGCCCTCAAGTGCAATTTGTTCCATAAAACGTTGTCTGAACCACGGACTCATCCGGATTTTTCGGATGAATCGGATTTTGTGAACAGGCCTTTTTACCGCTTTTAGCTTGGCCCTTTATGTTTAAAAGTTGTTTCGGCGAAAGGCCCGTTATACTCTTTTGGCGTCGGCTTGCCGAAACATGACGTGCCGGAAAGCTTCGCTAAGCTTTCACATAACCTCAACCCGGCAGCGTTTGGCCGGCTTACGCAAAAGTAAAGGGCTACCCACCGGGCAGCCCTTTCTACATCTACAAAATCCGGTTTATCCGAAAAATCCGGCTGAGCCCGTGGACTAGATTTCGTCAAAAAACGATTTCTCCCCCACCGGCTCTGCTTTTGCTACTTGCTCAGCCTTCGTGGCCATGCCGGGGTGCGTCATGGGCGAAGGCTGCTGAATTTCGGGATAATCGGGGCCAATCGGCTGAAATTCCGGGCGAGTAGCGGGCTCCACGTAGGGCGCGGGCGAATTGGGCACTTGCTCGGGGCCAGGCTGGTCGATGTGCGGCGCGGGCGCGATGCCGGGGTTTTCGCTGGGCGAATACGGGCGGTCGATGTCTGGTCCGGGCGTCTGGTCGGGGTTGCGGGGGTCAGGCTGCTGGCCGGGCTTGGGGTTGTAGGCCGCGGGGCGGGCCACCGCGCCGGGGGTAGGCTGCGCAACGCGGGCAGCAGGGGCCGAATTATTGGCTGCTGCGGGGGGGGTAGGCGCCACAGCGGCGGCCGTAGAGCGTGAGGAAGCGGTGGAAAGTTGCATATCGGGAGCAGGGCTAGGTTCGGGCGCCGGCGCATCGGCCGGCCGCTTTACCTGTACGCTCGCCGCCCGCGAAAGGATGGCTGCCTGCGCATTTTTGGGGCGGGCGCGGGCACGCTCCACTTTCTCGAGGGCGTCGGAGGCCAGGTGGTGCAGGTCGCGCACCAGGGTATCGAGCTGCTGCTCGAGGTGCTGGCACTCTTGGCCGAGACCGGTGACTTCCTTCTGCATATCGGCCACCGTTTTTTCGGCCGTTTGGTAGGCTTCTTCCACGATGGTGCGGGCGCGCTGGCGGGCCTCGGCCAGGGTTTGCTCGGCCAGCAACTGGGCCTCGCGGCGGCGCAGGTCGGCATCGCGCTGGGCCTGCTCGGTGATGGAATTGCCGGTGTCCTCGGCCGTTTTGAGGGTGCGGTAGAGAGAAGACTCTACCTCACGCATCTTCTGCACGTCGTGCTGCGCGTGCTCCAGCTTGAGGCGCAGCTCGCGGTTTTCGTCGCCCAGGCGCTCCCACTGCTGCGACACCATGTTGAGAAAAGCCTGCACCTCCTCCCTATCTACGCCCCGGAAGGACTTTTCAAATGTTTTCTGCCGAATATCGAGGGCGGTAATTTTCATAAGTAATTTGCAATAAACAGGATGCAAAGAGGAGTTGCTGGCCGGCCAGCAGTGGGTAGGAAAGGCAATTTTTGCGCCGTAAGCAGCGCAGTGGTTCATTGCTCAGTACTCATCGCTACTTGCCATACGGCCAGGCTGCGGTCATCGCTACACGAAACTAGCCGCTGCTGGGTGCCCGGCCAAACCAGCTTATTGACCGATGTGCCGTGGCCTGCGGCCCGGGCTCTATCGAGCACTCGCAGCAGCGCCAGGCTGATAGGGTCCCAGAGCTTGATGCTTTTATCGAGCGAGCAGCTAGCCAAGTAGCGCCCATCGGCGCTGTAAGCCAAGTGGTTGATGGCGTACATGTGGGCCACCACGCTGTCGAGCAACGGGTAGCCCTCGGTGGCGGCGTAGCGGCGCAGGTGGGCATCGCGGCCCGCTGCCAGCAGGTGCTGGCCATCGGGCGAGTAGGCCAGCGTAAAAACGGAATTGGTAGCGTCGGTGAGCGTGGTTTTCACGGCCAGCGAGTCGAGGTCCAGCACGTAGGTTCGCCAGTCGGAGGCGCCCACGGCCAGCTCGCTGCGGCCTTCGTGCAGGGCCAGGCAGCGCAAGCTTTTATCGCTGATGCGCAGCAGGTTTTCGAGCCGAAAATCATCGCCGCGCAGCACGGCCAGCGTGCCGTCGGCCAGGGCGCAGTACAGGCGCTGGCGGCTGGCTGAATACACCATTTCGAAGATGGCTACCGGGGGTAGGGCCGTGGCAAAAGCCAGCGTGCGGGTCTGCAAGTCGAGCGCTTGCACGCCCTGAAAATTGTGCCCTAGCAGCAGTAAGCCGCGCGCCGGCAGCTCAAGCAGCGCATACACCGAGTTTTCGACCCGGGCCAGCAGCTGGCCGTCGGCTGCGGGGTGGGCGCTGTCCCAGGCCACTACCATGCCATCGGCGCTGCCCGAAAACACCTGATCGGCGCCGGCCCGGCCAGCCAGCGCGTACACCGCGTCGGAGTGGCCGGCCAGGGTGCCGAGGCGGGTAGCGGTGGGGCGAGGCGGGGGGTTGGGAACGAGCATCTGGGGCCAAAGGTCGGCACGGATGCCGCAATGACCCACGCTGGGCCCGGCGGCTTCTGCTCGGCCCACGCACCGGCCGCTTGCCCAAAAGCCGCGGTGGCCCCGCTACCTTCGCTACTCGCTTTTGTATGCCGCTTCACTCGCTCACGTCCCTGCCCGGCGGCCCGCTCCTGGGCCTCTGGCACCTCACCGAACCGCCGGCCGTGCTTTGGCCATTGCTCGCCGACGCGGCGGCCTACGCCCCGCTACTGCCCGCCCGCGCCGATGGCCCGCGCCAAGCGCAGTGGCTGGCCGGGCGAGTACTGGTGCAGCGGCTGCTGGCAGCGGGGCCCACCCCTACCCCCCAGCTGCTGCGCAACGATGCCACCGGCCGGCCTTTTCTGGAAGGGGTAGGGGCCACGCCGGCCGTGTCGCTCTCGCACTCGGGGGCGTGGGTGGCGGCGCTGCTGGCGGCCCCTGGCCAGCCAGTGGGTGTCGATGTGGAAGTGGTGCGTGACAAGGCCCAGCGCATTGCACGCAAGTTTCTTACCGAGCACGAATTAGCAGCGACAACAGCCGTATCCCTACCCCCCCTGCCTGGCACCGACGCGCCGCAAGAATTGTTCAGCCTGCTTTGGAGCGCCAAGGAAACACTGTATAAACTGGCCGGCCAGCGCGGCATTATTTTCCGCGAAAACCTGCTGCTCGACCTGCCCACCGGGCCCTGGCCCGTGCCGGGCATGCTGCCCGCCCGGCTGCACCTAGCCAGCGGCAGTTCCCGGCACCAGATTTGTTATCTTCGGCCGGCAGCGGGCTACGTACTCACCTACTGCTACTAGCTTTTTCGCCCGTTCAGCCCGCGGTTTGCGCCGCGCTTTCTCCCTTGGTTCTTTCTACTCCCGCCATGTTTTTTCGCAAACTTCCAGTTCTGCTGGCCACCGCCTTGCTGCTAGCCAGCGTCACGGTCGGCATTGCCCGCGCCCAAGGCACGGTAGGCGATTTTACGGTGCAAAAAACGGGGGGAGGCAGCACGTCGCTCAGCGCCTACAACAGCCAAAAAGCAGTAGTTGTGGTGTTTATGAACCCTGCCTGCGCCTACACCCGCCTCTACCAAGAGCGCCTGGCGGCTCTGCAAAGCGCCTACAGCGGCCGGGGCGTGCAGTTTATGTTCGTTAATGTGCCCATCAACCTCGACGCGGCCGAGGGCGGCGGGGGCACGCTGGCTACCTTCACCGATGAGGGCGGCGCCAGCGCGGCTCTGGGCGTGAGCAAGACCACCGAAGCTGTGGTGCTGCAGCCGGGCGGCGGCTCATTTGCCGTACGCTACCGCGGTGCCATCGACGATAACCCCCAGGTAGCCAGCGGTGTGCAGCAGCATTATTTACAACAAGTGCTCGACAATGTGCTGGCCGGCCGCCCCGCCGGCGTAGCCGACAAGCGCGCCGCCGGCTGCCTGATTAAGCGCTAGGCTTTCTAAATAAAAACAGCACGTCATGCTTCGACAAGCTCAGCATGACGTGCTGTTTTTATTTCTTACTAGTTCTTGAGCAACTCTTTACTCTTCCTCTGCTTCCTCCTCCTGCGCACTGGGCTCGAGCAAAATGGCTAGCAGCTGGGCTACTTCGGCCACTTTGGCGGGTTCCTGCAGCTTTTCGAAGCCGACTTGCAGGTTGCGCATGGCGCGGCGCACAATGTCGAGGTGGGTGCAGGGCTCGTAGAAGGTGCCTTGCGACGTGATGCCGAGCTGGCCTACATAGTGCTCGATATCGGCCTTAGACAGGATAATGCCCCGGTTGTAGCAGTTGATATAGAAGGGTAGCACGGCGGTATCGTCGTCGTCCTTCTTTACCAAGTACGTGAGTACAAACAAGTTGGGCAGGTTCACGCCAAACACCGGCAAGTCGAGACGCTGGGCTACCAGCAGGTAGATAACGCAGAGCGAGAGCGGATTGCCGCGCTTGGTTTCGAGCACCCGGTGCAGCATCGAATTAGCAGGCGAGTGAAAATGCTGCGTATTGGCGGCAAACTTGTGATTGCGAAAAATGACGTGGTTGAGCACTTGCACCTGGTCGGCAGGGTGCATTTCGGGGCGCAGCAGCGTCCAGGCTTCAAAGCGCAGCTGCTCGATGGCGCGGTTGAGCGCCTGCAAATCGGCGTCGGGGTATTGGTACGAGTTCAGCAGCCACATGCCCTCTAGCAGGTCGGGCTCGGCCGAATCGCGCCACACGCGCAAGCGCTGCTGCAGACCTTCAAATTGCAGCTGGTGAATGAGGGCTTCGAGGCGGCTCTGCTGCTGGGGGTCCAGAGTTTCCTCCCATGATTCTTCCAGAAACGGAATGATGGCCTCGCCCAGGTTCTGGATTTCGCCCTGAATCTGGGGGGCAATTTCCGGGTCGTCGAGCAGCGAGATGAGGGCTTTGATTTCGTTGGTAGTCATGCGGGCAAATGTGGTCCCAGGCGGGTGGCGGGGCGAAATTTAACACCCGGCAGCCGGCTTTTTGTTCAGCAAAAAGGCCCGGCCCGCGTCAATAAATGCGCGGGCCGGGCCCTACCCCCTTGACTGCGCGCAGGTTAGCGCAACAAGTTGGTTTTGGCTAGGTCTACCAGCTCGCTGCCGCGGCCGTTCATCAGCGCTTTCAGCGCATAGAGGCTAAAGCCTTTGGCTTGCGCTACTTCAATGTGAGGCGGCATGCTTAGCTCCTGGCGGTTTACGACGGCATCGACTACCACGGGGCCGTCGTGGGCCAGGGCTTGGCGCAGCACGCTTTCCAGGTGCGCGGGGTCGCTCACGTGGTAGCCCTGCACACCGGCGGCCTGGGCCAGCTGGCCAAAATCGGGGTTGTCGAGCTCGGTGCCGTACTCCAGCGTACCAGCGGCTTTCATCTCCAGTTCTACAAAGCCGTAAGCGCTGTTGTTGAAGATGATAACCTTCACGGGTGCCTTCAGCTGGCGCAGCGTCAGTAGCTCGCTTAGCAGCATGGCAAAGCCGCCATCGCCACACAACGCCACCACCTGGCGGCCAGGGTAAGCCAGCGCCGCGCCAATGGCCTGCGACAGCGCCCCGGCCATGCTGCCGTGCACAAAAGAGCCTACCAGGCGCCGCCGGCCATTCATATGCAGGTAGCGCGCCGCCCAAATAGTGGGCGTGCCCACGTCGCAGGTGAAAATAGTGTCCTCATCGCCCAGCTCGTCGAGCAGGCGCGCCACGTGCTGGGGGTGCAGCGTAGCGGCCCCGGCGTCGCCGGTAGCCAGCTCGGCTAGGCCCTGCTCGTCGGCCTGGTGGCGCTCCTGGGCTTCCTTCAGGTGGGCGTCGTCGGTGCGGGTTTTCAGCAGGGGTAGCAGGTGCTGCACGGTTTCGGCCACGGTGCCGTGCAGGCCCACTTCCACGCGGGTGTGGCGGCCCAGGTGCAGTGGCCGGGTATCGACCTGTACCACGCGGGCATTTTCGGGGAAAAACTGGCGGTACGGGAAGTCGGTGCCCAGCATGAGAATGGCATCGGCGTCCATGAGGGCGTGGTAGCCGGCGGGCATCCCCAACAAGCCAGTCAGGCCCACATCGTAGGGGTTATTGGGCTGCACGCTCTCCTTACCGCGCAGGGCGTGCACTACGGGCGCTTGCAGCGCGGCGGCCACTTGCAGCAGCTCGGCGTGGGCCTCGGCGCAGCCAATACCGGCCAGGATGGTTACTTTCTCACATTCATTGAGCAAAGCGGCGGCAGCGGCCAGCTTATCGGCAGTCGGCACTACGGCGCTGGCGGGGCCCAGCGAAGCCAGGCGAGGCGTGGGCGCTTCGGCTTCGAGGTGGGCCACGTCGCCGGGAATAACAACTACCCCTACCCCCCTCATACCCAGCGCCGCCTGAATAGCGCTCTCGACCATGCGCACGGCCTGGTCGGGTGTAGAGATGACTTCACAGTAGTGGCTGCACTCCTGAAAGAGCCGCTCGGGGTGGGTTTCCTGAAAGTAGCCGGTGCCGATTTCAACGCTCGGAATGTGGGCCGCGATGGCCAGCACCGGTACCCGCGAGCGGTGGCAATCAAATAATCCGTTGATTAAGTGCGTGTTGCCGGGCCCGCACGAGCCAGCGCATACGGCCAGGTCGCCAGTAAGAAAGGCCTCGGCGCCAGCCGCAAACGCGCCAGCTTCCTCGTGCCGCACTTGAATAAACTCGATGCCCTCCCGGGTGCGGATGGCATCGGTAATGCCGTTGAGCGAGTCGCCTACCAAGCCAAACACGCGCTTGACGCCGGCGGCTTGCAGGGTGTCGAGAATGATATCGGAAACTGATTTCTTAGCCATGGATTACGGAATTTTTAGGGGCTTTACGCAGGAAAGCGGCAAGTGGTACGGCGGCGGCCAGGCGGCGCGCCCCTACCCCACCCCAGCATTCCAAATAATCACTAGCCTAAAAATCGCTGACTCCTGATGGTTTTTCTTCCCATCCCTACCCCCCTCGTTTGCCCCAGCCAGCGCCAAGCCAGGACGCCGGCCAGGGCTGCGCTTAGCGCTTGAGGCTGCCGAGCGCAGCGCCGGCCAGCGTCACTTTCACGCTGTCGCCGAGGCGGTGGTGCAGCTGCGAAATCTGCACGTTGTCGAGCACTAGCTCGCTTTGATGCGCTAGCGTCAGGTTAGCGTCGGCGATGTGGTTGCCGCTGTTTAGCTGCAAAATGGGGTGGCTGCCGGGCGTAGTGCCCACCACGGCGCGCAGCAGCCCGAGCCGGTTATTGGCCAGCTCGACCCGGCTGCCCCGGTCCTGGTGCAGGCTTAGGCTGTCTTGCGTAAAGCCCTGGACCAGAATAGTGCGGCCCACAACCGTGGGGCTATGGCGCAGCTGGCCAGCTACCTCATAGGTGCCATCGGTGGTGAGTGCGGTCAGGCGCGGGCAGCTGATTACCACCGTTTCACCCCAGCCCAGCGTTTCGGGCTCGCCCGGCAGGGCCAGCGCAATGCGCAGCTGCCCACCCTGCTGGCTCACCCGCAGCAGCTTGGCTGCCGCGGGGTTTACCCGCACACTAAATGGTCCAGCCAGCACCTTCACGTTTAGCCTACTGGCGGCCGGAATAGCTATTTCGGTAAAGTTCTTAAAATTGAGCACTTCGTAGTTGCGCAGCGGGTCTTTGTAGGCGCCCGAGCGGTACTCAGTGCGCAGGGCCATGTTGTAGGCCGTGAGCGAGGCCAGCAGCACGAGCAGGGCGGCCAGCAGGTAGGTGGTGCTAGTTTTCATGGGGGGTAGGCGCCAGGGGCGCGGCTTGCGCAGTTTTGAAGGCTTCGTAGCGCTGGGCCAGCTCGGCTAGGCCAATGTCCAGCAGCGAAATAGTGTTGAAAAACGCGGGCAACTCGTGCTGCAAAAACCGCTCGCGGCGTGCGGCGCGCACCTGCGCTGCCCCGGCCGGCGCCACAAATAGCCCCAGGCCGCGCCGGTTGTATACCACGCCCTGGCTTTGCAGCAGCTCGTAGGTGCGCATCACAGTATTGGGGTTGACTTGCAGATCGGCGGCCAGCTCGCGCACCGACGGAATTTTTTGGTCGGGCGGCCACTGCTGGCGCAGCACCTGCTCGCCCACGTAGCTGGCTATCTGGAGGTAAATTGCCTCCTTATCAGAGAATTCCATGCGCTAGAGCTGTTTTTCGGTGAGGCGGGCGTAGGCCGCGGCCCAGAGTAGGGCGGCCAGGGCCAGGGGCAGCAGCACCAGCCACCTTTCCTGCGTGTGCGGGAGCAGCAACGGTCCCGCGCCATTTATCGCCGCTGCATCGAAGGGAATGGCCATGCCCAGCTTGCCATCGACCCAATGGTTTAGCAACTTGAAATTGAGTGTTCCAATTAGCAAAGCGCCCCCCAGGCCCAAGAAGGCTGTTTTTATAAAAGCTAAGCGCGAAAAGAAAATGCTACCCCATAGCGCCAGGCCGTGCAAGGCCAAAAACAACCGCAGGCCGGGTATTTCCTTGCCGCCCAACAGGGGTAGTAGCGGGCCGGGCTCCGGGCTCATGAGGTGCATCGCCAGCCAGTCGGCCAGGTAGAAAGCCGCTGTAAAAACCACCAGAAACAAGGGCAGCGATACCAGCCAGGCCAGCAGGTATTTTTCCAGCTGCGAGGCGGGTAGCGTGAGCGCCAGCGCGGCCTGCCGCCCCACCCCAAACTGCCCAAAAGCCATGCTGGCAAACAAGCAGCCCGCGCCCAGCAGCAGCAGCTCAAACAGGATAGCCTGCGTGGCCTGGTTCAGCGGCCGGTGCTGGATGTAGGTAAAGAAGCCCAGCAGTAGCAGCAAGCCGCCCAGTAGCACGGCCGCGCCTAGTACGTAGGTTTTCCAGGATTCGGCGGTGTGCTTGCGCAACAGGCGGCCAAAGCGCGTGAGGTTAAAGTACTGGCTCATGTTGCAGCTGAAGTTGGGTGAGGTAGGTAGCTAGGGTAGTATCGGGGCCGGTGAGGGCATTGAACAGCAGCTCCAAATCGACCTTGCTGAAGGCGCCGCCCTGGTTGGGCCGGATAACTTGCTGGCCGCGCACCGAGGGCGCGGCGTAGAGTGCCTCGGGCACGGCGGCGCCCACCGGCGCGGTGCCAAAGCTGAGCTGCTCGGCTAGGTCGTCGAGGCTGGCGTTGAGCACGATGCGGCGCTGGTGCAGCACCAGCACGGTATCGATGAGGCTGTCGAGGTCGCGCACCTGGTGGGTCGAGATAATGACGCAGCGCTCCTCGCCGAGCGCGCCCGCCACAAGCTTGCGAAACTGCGCCTTGCTCGGAATATCAAGGCCGTTGGTGGGCTCGTCGAGCACTAGCAGGCCGGTATTGGTGGCCAGGGCAAAGGCAATGAGCGCCTTTTTCTGCTGGCCGTAGGAAAGCGTCGTGAGCCGGGCCAGCGCGGGCACGTCGAACTCGCGCAGGTAGTCGTGAAAGGCCGCCGCATCGAAGCGCGGGTAGAAAACGCCCGTGCTGGCCGCCAGCTGCGTGGCCGACACGGGCGGCACCTGCACGTCTTCGGGCAAGAAAAACAGGTCTTCGAGCGTAGCGGGGCGGCGCCGGGCGGCCGCGTGGCCATCTACCTCGCAGGTGCCACTGAGCGGAAAAGCGAGCCCCACCAGGTTTTTGAGCAGTGTGGACTTACCTGCGCCGTTCTTACCCAGCAGGCCGTAGATGTGGCCCCGGCGTAGGTCCAGGCTCAGGTTTTCTAGTTGCAGCACTCGGCGCGAGTACCCAAAGTGCAGGTTACGAATGCGAACCATAAACGGAGCGTTTTAGTGTATTACTAAACTAGTACACTGCAAATGTAGCCGGGATTTCCACCCTTCCTACTCGGGTGCCGAGAAAACTGAATTTTTCTAGTTTGTCCTGGCAAACGCAGCGCGGTCATCAGGGGCCCTACCCCCCTACTCACTGTCCGGTTCGTCCAGGCTACCTAACTCGGCCATAATTTCATAAACCCTTCATCTACAAATAAAAGCACGCATTATTTCAGCAGCCATTCGGCAACTTTCGTAAGCATTCTCGGTAAAACAACCTCCTCTTATCACCCGGACTACCCCCACCTGCACCGACGTTTTTTCAGTTTCATCAAATGGCTGCTCCCCAATTCCTTTTTGCTACCGGCATCGAAAACAGCAACCCTACCATCCAAAACGGCCGGGTGCGCCAAGATGAGCTGGAGAAGTGCGGGCACTACCAGTTTTGGCAAAAGGACTTTGATGCGGTGCAGGAGTTGGGCATCGAGGTGCTGCGCTACGGGCCGCCTATTCATACAACCTGGATGGGGGTAGGGAAGTACGACTGGTCGTTTGCCGACTTGACGTTCAACGACTTGCTGCGGCGCAACATCTTACCCATCGTGGATTTGTGCCACTTTGGAGTACCCGACTGGCTGGGTAATTTTCAGAATCCTGATTTCCCAGCGCTGTTTGCGCAGTACGCCGGCGACTTTGCCCGGCGCTTTCCGTGGGTGCAGCTTTACACGCCGGTGAACGAGATGTACATCTGCGCCGAGTTTTCGGCCCTGTACGGCTGGTGGAACGAGCAGCTCAGCAGCGACCAGGCTTTCGTAACGGCCCTCAAAAACATTGTGAAGGGCAACGTGCTGGCTATGCACGCCATCTTGGCGGTGCGGCCCGACGCACTGTTTATCCAGAGCGAATCATCAGAATATTTCCACGCCTCGAACCCCGACGCCATCAAGCCGGCCGAGCTACTGAACGCCAAGCGCTTCCTGTCCTTGGACCTCAACTATGGCCGCCGCGTCGATTCGGACATGTATGAGTACCTGATGGACAGCGGCATGACGCGCGCCGAGTACCATTTCTTTCTGGATAATAATCTAAAGCACCAGTGCATCATGGGCAACGATTATTACCGTACCAACGAGCACCGCGTGCGGCCCGACGGCAGCACCACGGCTTCGGGCGAAATATTTGGCTACCACGTCATTACCACGCAGTACCACGACCGCTACAAGCTGCCCGTGATGCACACCGAAACCAATCTCTGGCAAGGCCCCAACGGCGACGAGGCCGTGAACTGGCTTTGGAAGGAGTGGGCCAACGTGCTGCGCGTGCGCAACGACGGCGTGCCCATCGTGGGCTTTACCTGGTATTCACTCACCGACCAGGTGGATTGGGATACCGCGCTGCGCGAAAATAACGGCAATCCGAACCCCCTGGGCCTCTTTGACTTAAACCGTACTATTCGCCCCGTGGGTGAGGCCTATAAAAAACTCATTAGCCAGTGGAAGCAGGTGCTACCCACCCAAACGGCCTGCCTGCAAGTACCCTTCATCATGCCGCAGGAAAGCAACGCCGCCTGGGCCCGCCAGCAAAAAGACATGGCGCAGCAAGCACAAAGCCAGCCCGCTGCTGCTACGGCCAACGCGCCACTGCAAGACAACCACTAACTGTAGCGTGGACTTTTAGTCCGCGCGTATGAACGCTATCGCAAGCCACCAACGTGCGGGCTAAAAGTCCGCGCTACATCCCTACCCCCCATGCGCTTCCAAGATAAAGTAGTCATCATCACGGGCGGAGCCAGCGGCATCGGCCTAGCCATTGCCAAGCGGCTGGCTTCGGAAGGCGCGCGCCTGGTGCTGGCCGACATCAACCAGGCCAACCTCGACCAGGCCGTGCCCGATGTGCAAAAAGCCGGCGCGCCCGAAGCGCTCGCCAGCCTGTGCAACGTAGCCGACGAAAACCAGGTAACGGCCACGGTGCAGGCTGTCCTGGCCAAGTTTGGGCGCCTCGACGTCATCATCAATAACGCGGGCCTCATGCAATTTAAGCCCCTGGAGGAGCTGAGCGGCGAAGACTGGCTACGCGTGCTGAGCGTGGATTTGCTGGGGGCGTTTTACTTCACCAAGCAGGCGTTTTTGCACATGAAGCCGGGCGGCGCGATTGTAAATGTGGCCAGCATCCACGCCATTGCTACCGAGGCGCTGGTGGCGCCCTACGCCGCCGCCAAAGCCGCTGTGCTCTCACTCACCCGCTCGTCGGTGATTGAGGGCAAGCCCAAGGGCATCCGCACCAACGTGGTGCTGCCGGGTGCCATCGACACGCCCATGCTTTGGAATAATCCCAACGTGAAGTCGGGGGTAGAGAAAATCAACCCCAGCGACGTGGGCAAACCCGAAGACGTGGCCGCCACGGTTGCCTACCTGGCCTCCGACGATGCGGCTTTCGTGCAGGGCGCCGAGGTGCGCGTAGACGGCGGGCGGCTGGACCACCTATAGGCTGGCCGGGTTAATCGGGTTGCGAAGGCAGCTTTTCGGTGGGCTGCGCGGCGGCACCCCGGTGCAGTATTTTATACGTCAGGTTGACAACCACATTGTTTTTGGCCGCCGTGTTTTGCAAGACAAATTGCCCCTGCGTGGTCGTATAGTTGTAGTTGGCTTGGTTGACGTAGCCTAGTTGCAGAAAAAAGTGCTTGTCAAATTGGTAGCCCACGCCGCCGTACAGGCGGTTGCGCTCGAAAACCGGGCCTTTGGGATTGAGAAAAATCTCGTCGTAGCCGACTAAAAACACTGTACCGGGCTCAATCTTCTTGTGATTAAGCGGCAAAAAGGCGTTGAACCGGTAGCGGAAGCGCTGCCGAAACTCGGTGCGGTCGTCGCGAAACGTAAACCAACGCTGCTCAATGCGGTAGCGGTGCTCAATTTTGAGGCGGTGCGAATACTGGGTCAGTACGAGTTGCTCCCATAGACGCTTTTCGTTGTTGAGCGGACCCGCGCCAAGGTCTTGGTAGTCGGAAGTGGTGTAACGCCCGCCCGCTATAGTAGCCGTAAAATTGGGGTCAATGTCGAAGCTACCCCCCGCCTTCAGCTCGTTGTAGAAGTAATCGTGAAACACGCCATTGGTGCGGGCCTGCGCCTCGACAAAGCCACCCCAGCGATTGGTAGCGCTGCCGGGCAGCTGCACCGTGCCCACCAGCCAGCTACCCCAAGGCTGCTCAGGGTTGAGGGGCGTTTGGGCGTGAGCTTGCCCGGCTGCCAAGGCCAATAGTACCCCCGCGAAAGTAATAGTGCGCATTTAGTAATACTAGCAGCCCATTTGTTAATGGCCGCTTCACAAAGGTAAAGCGGCCAAGTAGTAGTGCCCCCCTGGCCGCCGTCGCGAGCTACGCGCGCAATAGCAGCTAGGGTCCTTCCGCACGCTAAGCAGTAGCTTCATACCCGACTATAAAACTGCCTAACAGGCTACTAGAATTATACTCACACCTGAATGACCCCGACATTATATGCCTTCTCAATCGGCGCATGATTAGCCGCCGAGATTCCCTCCGAAATAACCTTGCGCGTTTCGAGCGGGTCAATCACCGCATCTACCCAGAGGCGAGCGGCCGCATAGTAGGGCGACAATTGCTCTTCGTAACGGGCTTTGATGCGGTCGAGCAGCTCCTTTTCGGCTTCGGGGGTGATGACTTCGCCTTTGGCTTTGAGGCTGGCAACTTGGATTTGGAGGAGCGTATTGGCGGCTGCGGCACCGCTCATCACGGCGAGCTGGGCGCTGGGCCAAGCCACGATAAGGCGCGGGTCGTAGGCCTTGCCGCACATGGCGTAGTTGCCCGCGCCGTAGCTGTTGCCAATGATGACCGTAAACTTTGGCACCACGCTATTGGCCATAGCGTTGACCATCTTTGCGCCGTCCTTGATGATGCCGCCCTGCTCGCTTTGGCTGCCCACCATGAAGCCCGATACGTCGTGCAGAAACACCAACGGAATACGCTTCTGGTTGCAGTTCATGATAAAGCGCGCCGCCTTATCGGCCGAGTCGGAATAGATGACGCCGCCCATCTGCATGCCGGTTTTCTTCGATTTCACGATTTTGCGCTGGTTGGCTACGATGCCCACCGCCCAGCCGTCGATGCGAGCCAGTCCGCAGATAAGTGTCTGGCCATACAGGTCCTTATATGGCTCAAACTCCGAGTTATCGACCAGGCGGTTGATGATTTCCATCATGTCGTAGGGCTTGGCGCGGTCGGCGGGCAGCTGGCCGTAGAGCTCAGTTTCGGGCAGGGCGGGGGGGGTAGGCGCCTTGCGGCTGAAACCGGCGGTGGGTTGTGCGCCCAGCTTGTCGAAGATGTTGCGGATGTGGTCGAGCGCCTCTTCGTCGGTGTCAAACTTATAGTCCGTCACGCCCGACACCTCGGAGTGCATGGCCGCACCGCCCAGGGCCTCGTTGTCAATGGTTTCGCCGATGGCCGACTTTACCAGGTACGAGCCCGCTAGGAACACCGAGCCCGTGCCGCTCACTATCATGGCCTCGTCGCTCATAATGGGCAGGTAGGCACCACCCGCCACGCACGGCCCCATGATGGCCGAAATCTGCACGATGCCCAGGCTCGACATCACTGCGTTGTTGCGAAAAATGCGGCCAAAGTGCTCTTTATCCGGAAAAATCTCGTCTTGCATCGGCAGGTACACGCCCGCCGAATCGACCAGATAAATGATGGGCAACTTGTTTTCGAGGCTGATTTCCTGGGCCCGCAAGTTCTTTTTAGCCGTGATGGGAAACCAAGCGCCGGCCTTCACGGTGGCATCGTTGGCCACCACCACGCACTGCCTGCCCTGCACGTAGCCGACCACTACCACCACGCCGCCGCCGGGGCAGCCACCCTCCTCTTGGTACATGCCTTCGCCAGCGAAAGCACCGATTTCGACCTGGGCCGCGCCCTTGTCGAGCAGGTAGGCAATGCGCTCGCGGGCCGTAAGCTTGCCCTTGGCTTTGTGGGCAGCAATGCGTTTTTCGCCGCCGCCAAGGGCCACGCGGGCCAGCTTCTGGCGTAGTTGGTAGGTGAGTTGCTGGAGGTGGTCTTCGTTGCGGTTAAACTCGATATTCATGGTCGGCAGGCTGGGTGGGAGGGGGTCGGGAGCAAGAAAAAACCCGCCCTTGTGGGGCGGGTTTCAAAGATACGAACTGCGTTAGCTGGGTTGCCTAGTTGGTAATGGCAGGAGCGGCGGTAACCTTTTTGGTTTCGGTGGTTACCGAGCCGTCAGGGTTTTTAGTGGTTTCCTTTTTGGTTTTGTCCTTGCCACCGCCAAACACAGAGAAGTGTACGTAGCGCTTAGGGTTAGCCTTCATGTCCGAAATCAGCGCGTTGGAGCTGGCAGCCGTGGCGTTCAGGTTCTTGTAAAGCAGCGAGTCGTTGATGAGCTTGCCGAGCGAGCCGGTTTTATCGTTCAAGGCCGCGCTCACTCCTTTAAGCGAGGTTTGCGCCTCAGTCAGCGTAGCGTTTAAGTTGCGCAGGGCTGGGCCCACAGGAGCGCTTTTGAGCGAATCGGATAGCTGGCCGAAGTTGCTGGCGATACGATCAAGCTTACCCGTCGTCTTATTGAGGGCAACGCTCATTTGCGCAAAGTTGCGAGTAATCTGGTTGATGTTGGCTTGGTTAGCAGCAATGAGGCGTTGCAGTGCTTCGGTGCTCTCGCGGGCACCCACCAGTGTACCCTGGATGTTGGTTTGAGCGTCTTTGTTCAGGAACCCGTTGATGTGCGACAAGGTCGAGTTTACCGTGTCAAGCAGCACCGTAGCGCGGGCCTGTACAATATCCGTGATACTTACGGCAGTGGTTGTTTTCAGCGTTTCGCCACCGTTAAACTTCTTAGAGTCGGCACCAAGCATTAGGGTGATGGTTTTAGAACCGAGCAACGAGCCACTCAAACCAGCCTTAGTAGAGTCGCCGAGTTGAATGCCTTTGTCCAATTCAAGCGAAGCCTTGATGGCGTTATTCTGCTCGGGCTGCAATTCTAAGTTTTTAACCTGGCCTACTTTAATGCCATTGAGAATAACCGGAGCGCCTACATTAAGGCCGTCTACCTTTGGATAAACGGCGTAGTACGTGCGGTCGCTAGACAGCAAGTTGCTGCCTCGCAGAAAGTTAAACCCGATAGCCAGGGCCACAAGTGCCACTACGGCCAACAGGCCGACTTTTATTTCTTTAGACACAGGAAGGTAGATTTAAGCTGATGTGAGCTAATTGCTGGATGGATAGGCACCCCGGATAGTTGCAGCGGTGCGCGGAATACTGCCCTTAACGGCAAATCGCGCCCGTATGTTGGGCCGATGAGTAAGCCCGGCCGTCGCTACTTGGTTGGGGTGCCTTCGAGGTCGCGCTTATACTCGCTAAACGCCCGGTAAATGCCTCCGGCAATGGCCTGTTGGCCGGCGTTGGTATCGAGGTAGTTTTCTTCGTTGGGGTCAGTTAGAAAACCGGCCTCTACTAGCACCGAAGGCATGGTAGACTTCCAAAGTACTAAAAAGCCCGCTTGCTTGACGCCGCGAGAAACGCGCCCCACCTTGGTGCGGAACTGCCGGTCGATGCGCTGGGCCAGCCGCAGCGAGTTGGTGATATAGGCGCTCTGAAAAAGCGAAAAAAGGATGTGCGACTGCGGCGAGCGCGGGTCGAAGCCGTCGTAGCGCTGCTTGTAGTTTTTTTCTTGCAGGATAACGGCGTTCTCGCGCTGGGCCACGCCTAGGTTGGCGTTGGTCTTGTGCAGGCCCATGGTCCAGACTTCGGTGCCGTGCGAGCCGCGGGGGCCGGCGTTGCAGTGCACCGAGATGAAGAGGTCGGCGTGGTTGCGGTTGGCGATGGCGGCCCGCTCATCGAGCTCAATAAACACGTTGGTCTTGCGGGTGTAGATAACCCGTACGCCAGGCGAGTTGGTTTCTATCTGCTGGCCCAGCTTCTTAATGATGGCCAGCGCCACGTCGGCCTCGTGGGCATCGACGCCGTTGCACCCAATGTCTTTGCCGCCGTGGCCGGCGTCGAGCACTACCGTGCGCAGGCGATAGCGGTTTTCGGAGCGATTAGCCAATGGCTCGATGCCATTCGCCAGCCTATCGCTGCCGGCCGCGCTATCCTCCCCCACCGCTTGCGGCGGCGTTGCGTTGTCTTCCGAATGGGGCCGCTCGCTAGCGGAGCCAACAGCGAGCAGCTGACAGCTAGCCGCTAGTAAAAGCGCAATAATCCGCACGTTAGTCGTTGGGGAAAAAACCAAGTCGCTGGCAACCCTTCACGGGGTCAGCGGCCTCTTATCTTTGTAGTAAGCCTCAAAAGTAATTCACTCGGTGGCTTTAGGTAACTTGCTTTTCTCCAACACTATTTTTTCGGGTCTTTTTTGGCGCGGCCGCGGGGGGCTGGCGGCTGTGCTGGGCCTGTGGCTGCTGGCCGGCCTGGGCACCGCGCGGGCCCAAACTACTACCCCCGACTCGACCGGCACCAACCGGCGGCGGGCAGGCTCGGTGCCTACCCAGCCGGTGCGCAATCTCAACTACGACCGTAACGCGCCCCAAAGCCCCCCGCCGCCCGGCGTCAGAAACACGGGCCAGCCCTCGATGCCCGGCGTGTCGCGCAAGCCCGCGCCCAGCCTCACGCCCGACAGCACCGGCCTGCTAGCCGACACCAGCCGCCGCACCCGCGACTCGCTCAACCTGGTTATTCTGCGGCGGCGCAGCCAAGTCGAAACCACGGTGAACTACGCCGCCAAGGACTCGATTCAGTTCGACGTGACGAGCCGCATTGCCAAGCTCTATAACAAAGCCACGGTGGACTATGGCAAGATGAGCCTCAAGGCCGCGCTCATTACCGTGAACTATGGCAACAGCACGGTGCAGGCCGTGGGCCGCCGCGACTCGGTGAAAAACCGCATGGCCGACCAGCCGCTCTTTAAAGACGCCGAGGGCACTTACTCGGCGGGTAAGATTAACTACAATTTCAAAACCAAGAAGGGCAAAATAGCGGAGGTCGTGACCCAGCAGGGCGAGGGCTACATCCACGCCGAAGTGGTGAAGAAGCTGCCTGACAATGACTTCTACGGCCTCAATGGCCGCTACACCACCTGCAATCTGGAGCACCCGCACTTCTACATTCAGGCGGGGCGCATGAAGGTGGTACCGGGCCAGAAAGTCATTACCGGACCCTTCCACATGGTAATTGCCGACGTGCCGCTGCCCATTGGGCTGCCGTTTGGCTACTTCCCTACCCCCCACGCGGGGCGCGGTTCGGGGTTTATTATTCCCACGTTTGGGCAGGGCCAGCAGCGGGGCTACTCGCTCACCAACGGCGGCTACTACTGGGCGCCCAACGACTACATTGGGGTGCGCGTGACGGGCGACATCTACGCCGGCAACTCGGACCGCTTTGGGGGCTGGGGCTTGGCTACGGAGCTGACGTACCGCAAGCGCTATAAGTACCAAGGCAGCTTTCGGTTTACGTATGCGCAGCAGCCGGTGGCACCGATTCTCAGCACCACAACCATCGTCAACAGCGATTACTTGTACTCCAACTCCATCAACACGTTTTGGATAAGCTGGAGCCACTCGCCTACCCCCCTGCCGGGCGGCGGCGTTTTCTCGGCCAGCGTGCAGGCGGGCAGCAGCTCCTATAATAAGGTGAACACGCTGAACGCGCGCCAACTGCTGTCGGCTACCTTCAACTCGACCATCAGCTACAGCAAAACCTCGCGCCGGCTGCCTATCAACTACTCTGTTCAGCTGGCCCAGAGCCAGAACGTGCAAACGGGCGTGATGGACTTTACGCTGCCCTCGGTGAACGTGGGCCTGGCGCGGCAGTACCCGTACCAGCTATTTAAGAAGCAGGCCACGGGCGCTTGGTACGAGCAGTTTGCGGTGAGCTACAACCTGGTAGCCCAAAACCGTATCAGTAGCCTAGTGCAGGCGCGCACGCTCACTAGCGAGCTGCCACTGCTGGGCGGCAGCAGCACGAGCTCCACTATCCCGGTTAATTTTAAGAATATTGGCCAGCTGCTGCGCAATGCTCAGAATGGCATGCAGCACCAGTTTCAGATAACGCTGCCCTCGGCGGCGGTGCTCAGCCGCCACGTGCAGATTACGCCTTCGGTGAACTACGGCGAAACCTGGTATTCGCAAAAGTTGAACTACTCGTTTGTGGGCGCGCCGGTGAATGCGGTGCGCATCGACACGACGTATGGCTTTAACCGGGCCTATTCGTACTCGGCCAACTTGTCGGCCACGACCAACTTCTATGGCCAGCTCAACTTCAAGGGCGACCACTACGTGAAGGCCATTCGCCACAAGGTGACGCCCAGCCTGAGCTATGCCTACTCGCCCGACCTAGCCAGCAGCTCGCAGTACGACGCCTTTACCGAAGGGCAGGCGGGCTTCAACAGCCTGCAGAGCGCCTATTCGACACGCCTGCTCGACCCGCGCCAGTTTACGCGCTACCAGGGTGCGTATGCCAACTCGGCCAGCGCCCGCGTGAGCCAACTGTCCTTTAGCGTCCAGAACAGCATCGAGATGAAGGTGCGCAACAACCGCGACACCACCGGCACCGACCCCTACAAGAAGGTGAGCCTGGCCGATGGCATCGACTTGAACGTGGGCTACAACTTCGCGGCCGACTCGCTCAAGCTCTCGAACCTGAACCTAGGCTACCGCGTGCAGATTGCCAAGAAGCTGAACGTGGTGGTGAGCAGCACGTTCTCGTTTTACCAGCGCGACTCGACCGGGCGCCAGCTCAACCGCTATTTGCTCGATTTGGAGCAGCGTAATTATCGCCTGGCGCGCATCCTGAACGCCAACCTGAGCCTGGGCTACCAGTTCAACCCGGCGGCACGGCCCAAGAGCGCAGCTAATATTCCGCGGGCCACGGCGCCCAGCAACGACCCGGTGCTGGGCTCGCCGCTGCAGCAGCAGATTTATGCCGACTACATCGACTTTGATATTCCGTGGGAAGCCAACTTGCAGTATACGGCCAGCTACAGCACGGCTAATGCGCCCATCCGGCCCATTTTGTACGGCTCGCTGCCGCTGCTTTCGGGTAGCTCCGTCACGGCCAGCGGCTCGGTCAAGCTCACGCCCAACCTGCGCCTGAGCACCAGCCTCAACTACAACTTCACCCAAGGCACGCTGGTGTACCCCACCGTCAATTTCACGCGCGACCTGCACTGCTGGCAGATTTCGGGCCTCTGGATACCCGTGGGGCCTTATCGGGGCTACAACTTCACCATCGCCGCCAAGAGCAGCTTGCTGCAAGACCTGAAGCTGAACCGGAACAAGACCATCTTGAACCGGTAGGCTAAATCGGTCGAATAGTAAAAAAGAACGTCATTCCTTGGCAAGCTCGGAATGACGTTCTTTTAGTTAATGCTGTTAGCAAGTGCTTCCTACCCCCCTATTTACCGCCAAATTCGAAGACTTCCTCGCGCACAAACATGTCACCCTCGGGGCGCAAGATGGCGAGGTTGTTGATGGCGAGCTCCAGGTTAAAGGTCTGGTTGTTAAGAAACTGCAGCACGGGGCCCAGTAGCTCAGGCGTGGTGTCGTGCAGGGCCAGCGATACGTGGGGCAGCCACAGGTCGGGGGCACTGAACTTGTCGGTGCGCGAGCACAACGGCCCGGCGATGTCGAACACGCGGTGGTGCAGCTCGTTGAGCGGGTCGGAGCGCAGCACGGGGATGTAAATCACGGGGCTGTCGCCCGGAAACATGCCCAGCCCGGTGGTGTGCGCCACAAACGGGGCGGTAGTGGCGGCAATTTCACGCAGGGCTTCCTTGAGCTGGTCTAGGTCAGCGGGCTCCACAATCTGGTAGGTAAGGTGCGGCTCGGGCGTGGCCTGCACATCGGTTAGGCCAAATTCCTTTTCCAGGCTTTTGATGAGCGAATTGATGTGGTCGGAAGCCGGCGAGGGCAGCAGCGAAGTAATGGCGAGCATAGCGCAGAAAGCGAAGCAAAAAGAAAACGTGGGGCCAAGCCAGGCACCGGGCCCAAAGCTACTCGCTAGCCGCGCTTGGCCAGGGCCAAGCCTACGCAGGCTTATACGCCAAGTGCGTTAGACCGAAGGCCCTACCCCCTCAAATTACCTTAAAAAGTAACTTTGGTGAGGGCAAATTCCGCTACAGGTGGCGACTGCATCGCCTGTAGCGCGTTGAGGTGCGAGTAGAGCACGTAGCTAGCCTGGCCGCCGCGCCGCGCCAGCGTGGTGGGGTACACCGCACCGGTGGCGAAGCTGCCCGACTGCGTGAGGCTGGCAAAATCGTCGGTGCTGCTGACGCGGTACACCTGGCCTTGGGCATTGCAGGCGGCGAGCAGCGTGGTATTGTCGAACAGCTGCAGGCCGTCGTCGTTGGCGAGGTTTACGCCGTTGAGGTTCACCTTGCTGAAGCTGCTGGGGTTGGCCAGGGGCACTTTAATCAGCGCGCCCTCGTCCGACTTCGCCACCAGCAGGTAGCCATTGGGGTGATACACGATACCGTTGAGGCCAAACTTGCCAGCCGGCGCGGCCAGGGCCGTATTTTCTAAAAATACCGTGGCTACACCCTGGGCATCAATCTTATAAATGATGGGCGCGAAGCTGTCGGTGACGTAGGCATTGCCTTGGGCATCGACAGCAATGTCGTTGGCGAAGTGGCTGGCGTAGGCGGGGCGCAGGCCGCCGAGGTCTACGTAGCCGGTTTTGGCGCCGGTGCTGCGGTTGAAGATGGCCACGGCGGCGAGCTTGCCTTTGGTGGCGGCGGTGGTGCGGGCGGTGTTGTAGCCAGGGTCCGACACGGCCACGAGCAGGCGGCCGCGGGCAGCATCGAGGTTCAGGCCGATGGTCGAAATCAGCTGGGCATCGTCGGCGAAGCTGGCGTAGGTGCCATCGTCGGTGACCTGGCCGATACGGCCGGCAGTTTGGGAGCTAACCAGAAAGTGCGCCTGCTGGTCGTCGTACTGCATGCCTTCGGGGTAAAGGCCCGCCTGGGTAAACGTCACGGCGGCCGGCAGCGCGGGGCTGGTTTCGCTGTCTTTGTCGCAAGCCGTGAGGCCTAGGCCCCCGCTCACCAGGCCGAGCACGGCTAACTGAGAAAGTGAAAAAAAACGCATCTAACAGGAATAGATTGAGGGAGATGAGGAAAAAAGAAAGCTGGCTGCTGTACGGCCAGCGGGGGGCAGGGTTGGGGCCGCGGCAACCCCTACCCCCCGCGTTGCCGTTAACTACGCTTCTGCTTATTGTTGTGTCTGATTTGCCTACCCCCTGCGTTCTCGTTAGCTGCGCTTCTGTTTAACGCCGTGACTGATTCCCCTACCCCCGCTACTGCGCGCACTACTTCCCCCTGGGGCCGCTGGCTTTTAGTTGGCTTGGCCCTACTGGTGCTGGCTGGCCTGGGCTGGCTACAATGGGGCCTCGATCCTTGGCTGCGCCGCCAGCTCGAAAAGCAGGTAACTACCCAAACCCACGGCCAGTACGCGCTAAAAGTAGCCGACCTGGAAACCAGCCTGTGGGCGCGTAGCCTGCACCTGCGCGGCGTAGCGCTGCACCCCGCCACCGCCACCCTGGCCGATACCCTACCCCGCCTGAACCTGCGTTTGGCTCGCCTCGACCTGAGCGGCGTGGGCCTGCTGGCGCTGTGGCGCGGCACTACCGCCCCCATCGACAGCCTCACCCTCGACTCGCTGCGGCTAGACGTGGCGGCGCTGGCCCGGCGGCCCGCACCCCGCCGCCCTACCCCCCCTTTTTACCAGCAACATCCGCTGCGACTGGGCTACTTGGCGCTGCGCCGGGCGGGCGGCAGCTTTGGGCCAGCCGGGGCACCGTTGGGCCGGCTGACGTCGGCCACGGTGAGCGCCCGCGACTTGCTGCTGACTAGCGCCGGCGCGGCCGATACGCAGCGGCTGGCTTTTGCCGCCGCCTGGCAGGCCGTGCTGCACGGGGCCGTGGGCAAGCTAGGCGGCCACACTATTGCGGTGCAGCTGTTTGATTTTTCGAGTGCTAAGCACTTTGCGGGCCTCGACTCGCTGCGCATTACGCCGCCCGCGCCGGGCCAGGGCAAGCCGGGCGCGGTGCGCGTGTTCTTTACCATGCCGCGCGCCCGGGTGCGGGGCTTGCAAGCGGCTACCTGGCAGCACCAGGGCCGCCTGCGTACCGATTCGGTGCAGCTGAGCACGCCGCGCCTCACGTTTCGGCCGCCGGCCCAGGCGCCGCCGCCGCTGTGGCAGCTGCTGCGGCCCCTTTTCAAGCGCGCCGATATTCGGCAGCTGAGCATAGCAAACGGCTACGTGGCCGTGGCGGGCGTGCGCGAGCAGCCGGCCGTGCGCCACGTGTACGGCGTGGGCCGCAGCCTGCGCATCGACTCGGTGAGTGGGCAGCCCGGCGCGCAGCGGGCGCTGTACGCGCGCAGTTGGGTGGGCCACACCGGGCGCCTGAGCGCCGTATTTGTGGCGCCGGTTTATCCGACTACTATCGAGCACGCCTTTCTGGATACCGACAAGCAGTCGCTACGCCTCACGGAGCTGGCCGTGCGCCCTACCCTCACGCCGGAGCAGCTCAACCGGCACAGCGGCTACCAGACCACCCAGCTCACGGCACGCGTGGCCGAGCTGCGGGCGCAGGGCTTCGATTTTTACCGCCTCTCCGACGACAGCCACGTGCACATTGCGCGCGTTACGGCCGAGCAGCCGTACCTAAAGCTGAGCAGCGACGGACGCGGACCCCTCAACAAGCAGCCCTCCATCCTCACGCCCGAGGCCGTGCTCCGGCTGCGCGCCCACCTCGATGTGCGCCGCCTCGACCTGCACGCGGGCACTATCCAGGCCACGTACCGCAGCCCCCGCACACCGCTGGTAGGCACATTCAGCATCGACCGGCTGAATGCTACGCTGTATAATGTGAGCAACGACCCGCGCCGCATGAGCCTGGCACACCCGCTCACCGGCACGGCCACCGGCTACTTGCAGAACCAGTGTCGGGCCGAACTACATCTTACCACCTCGCTGCTCGACCCGTGCGGCCGCCAGCACCTATGGGGCAGTTTTGGGCCGGCTCCGTTCAGCTTGCTCAACCCTATTATGCAGCCTACCCGCCTCATCAGCTTCAAGAGTGGGCAGATGCAGGGCCTCGATTTCGACGAGCACATCGACCGCCAGCGCCTCAGCGGCGAGGTACGCGCTCGCTATACCGACCTGAAAATCAATTTTCTAGGTTACAAGGAAGGCGAAGTCAAAAAGACCTTTTTTGGCCGCCTGAAGAGTGGGCTGGTGAACGTGGTGGTGCGCGACCAGAACCCGCGCCCCGGCGGCCGCTTCGTAGTGGGCGACATCATGACGCCCCGCGAACTGGAGTTTTCGACGTTCACGGCCTGGCGGCAGGGGCTCATCATGGGCTTTCTGAACAGCGTGGGCGTGCCTAAGAAGCTAGCCAGCAGCTATGGGCAGTCGGGCAATGGCACGGCGCTGCCACCCGGCACCCACCCGCCGCCCGCTACGGGCGCGCCTACCCCCTCAACGGCTAAAAGTGGGCCGGCCAAATGGCTGGGCAGCACCATCCATCGAGTCAAACAGGCTGCTAAGCGATTACGGCAAAAGGTACTACCCCAGCGCTAGCACTTTTGAGGTACTAATTCACCCATACCTCACCAAGCTCGTGCCATGGAACGCAAGTATTTTTTGAAGAGCCTGCTCGCCGGCGCTGTGTCGGCTCCCGTCCTGCTCGCCGCCTGCGGCAAAGACGACGCCACACCCAGTACCTCGACCACCACTGGCACGACCACCACGACCACCGGCGGTGCCAGCAGCGCCAACTGCACCGTGGCGCCCACCGAAACCGAGGGGCCATTCCCGACGCACACGCCGTCTTCGTACGTGCGCGCCGATATCACGGACGGCAAAACGGGCTACAAGCTGACGGCCAAAATCAACATCACGAGCAACAGCGCCAGCTGCGCGGCGCTGGTCGGCGCGCTGGTCGATATCTGGCATTGCGATGCCGAGGGCAACTATTCGGAGTACGGCGGCTCGGGTATGCAGAGCACCAACTATACGAACGTGCACTTTTTGCGCGGCCGCCAGACCACCGATGCGGCGGGTCTGGTCACGTTCACGAGCATTTTCCCGGGCTGGTACTCGGGCCGCGCCACCCACATCCACGTGCACGTGTACAACGCCAGCGGCACCTCGCTCAAAGTGACCCAGATTGCCTTTCCCGAAGGCAGCGGCTCGGCCGTGGCCCTCGTCAATGGCTACGCCAAAGGCCTGAGCGGCTACACATATAACAAGAGCGACAACGTGTTTAGCGACGATGCGGCCGGTATCGAAATCGCCACCGTTACCGGCAACTTCACCGACGGCTTTGTGCTGACGATGACCATCGCGGTATAAGCATTGACTGTCATTGCGAGGAGGGACGACGAAGCAATCGTACCAGCACGATACCTACTTAGCTCGTTCTAATGCGATTGCTTCGTCATTCCTTCTCGCGATGACAATTTTCGTTGTCAACCCTATGCCCGACCGCCAACTTACGCTCTGCTACCGCAAAATCATTGACGCCGGTGCTACCCGGCCCTGGGACAAGCTGGTGCTCGACGACAGCTACCGCGAGCTGCGCATGCAGGCGCAGTACTTTGACCCAGCGAAAAAGTACTGCACTTTCGGCGAACTGCTGCACCACGTGCCGGCCGCCGAGCGCCTGCACGGGCTGGTGGGCGGCTCGGTGGTGGGCTACTTGCAGCAGCTCGGCGGCCTGGTGCCCGATGTGCTCGATAACCTGGGCCGGCGGTTTTTGCGGTTCGAGCACTTTCAGTTTGAAGTCATCAACTCCGATTGGCGCGACCCCAGCAAGCACCAGGTAGCGGTCAATTTTTTCAGTGAGCCGCTGCGCTGGCTCAATACCGTGGGGCCGTATCTGATTGTGGCACGCGAATGCGAAGGAGGCGGCGCGGCGGTGCTACACACGTTTCAGCTGCAGCCCTTTCTGGCCATTCATTCTCTTCAAGAACTTTCTGCCGATGCCCGCCCCGACGACGCCCGGTAAAATCTTTTTGGCCGATGAGCGCGGCCTGGTCGAAACCAGTGATTTTCGGCGGTTCAGCACCTTCCATTTTGGGTCGTTTCAGCACCCGCACAAGCAGCCGCTGGGCAGGTTGCGGGCTCTAAACGAGGAGCTGCTGGCGGGCGGCGCCACCCTGGCCCTGCCCGTGGCCGAGGCCACGCACGTAGTGCTGCTGCCCATCACGGGCACGGTCGAGGCCCTACCCCCCTCCGGCCCGGCAATCGTGGTGGAAGTAGAGGAAATGCAGGTGCTCACGCTGCCGGCGGGCAGCACGCTGCACCTGCACAACCCTTATCCGGAGGACGTTATCAGCCTGCTGCACATCTGGATACGGGCCGACGCGGCCCTATCCCCCTTTGGCACGGCAAAGAATACGTTCAGCTTCGCGGGCTTGGCCAACCAGCTGCTGCCGCTGCTACCGGCCGTTCCTGCCTTGCCGTTTGGAGTCAGCCTGGGTCGCTTCGCGGGCCGCAGCGAGGTGGCGTGCGCGGTGCCGGCGGGTCAGCTGTTCTTTGCCTTCGTGCTGGCCGGCGCTTTTGAAGTGGAAGGCCGGCTAGTGCACGAAAAAGACGGCCTCGCGCTCTGGAATGCGGCGGCATCTATTGACATAGAAGCGCTTAGCAACGACGCGCTGCTGCTGGTGCTGGAAGTAGCGCAGTAGCACGAAGCAGAAGCTTCGCGCTACTTGCTAATCGTCGTCGTCTTCACGCTTGGGCGTGAGCTGTAAGAAGGCGCCCCGGCGCGGCGCGGGCATGGTCGATTGCTCGCCCTTCACGGCTTTCCAAACTACCTCGTTCAGGTCGAGGTCGGGCACGGCGTCTTCGTGGGCAAAGTCGAATTTGGCCGAGCGCTCGGCGCTGTGGTTCCAGGCGGTGTTGCGGGTGTCGAGCGGAATCTGGTTGGCTTTGGCCTGGTACTTCGCCAGGTTGGGCTGGGCTTGAAACAGGCCAAACAGCGGCCGGGCAGCGGCATCGTACTGGCTCATGGGGGGTAGGCCCAGGAGTAATTCCATGGTGCGCATCACGCCAGCGGTGGTATAGAGCGTATGGTCGACGTAGCCGCGCTTGACGTAGGGGCTGATGATGAAGGCCGGTGAGCGGTGGGCGTCGATGTGGTCGGAGCCGTTTTGGGCGTCGTCTTCGAGCACGAGAATGGCCGATTCGCCCCAGATGCTGCTGTTGGCAATGTGCTCGACGAGGCGGCCCAAGGCCAGGTCGTTGTCGGCCACGGCCGAGGTCGGGCTGATTTTACCCAGGCGCTGGCCAAACGTGTGGTCGTTGCTGAGGCGAATGGTGCTGAACTGCGGTACGGCGTTCAGGGCCAGCAGCGAGTCAAAATCCTGTGCCCAGGCGCGCTCCCGCGCCACGTCGGTGATGTCCATGTTGAAGCCTGGCGACCGCGGGCACGCGTGCCCACGCAGCGACTTGAGCGACGTTTTGGCGTAGTCGGCAAACTCGCCGTAAGTGCGGTAGCTCAGGCCGGCGCGCTGGCAATAATCCCAGATAAAGCCGTCGCGCGGGTAGGCGATTTTACGAGTGCCCTCAAAGTCGTAGGTGCCGCCGCGCGCACCGTAGCTGATGGGCCACGACTTCTCCACGTAGTCGGTGGCGTAGGCGGCGGTGCTCCAGTTGTGGCCGTCGGCGCTCACCTCGGCATTCACATAGAAATTATCGAGCAGCACAAACTCGCGGGCCAGCGCGTGGTGGTTGGGCGTCACCTTTTGCCCAAAAATGCACAGCGCCGTGTCGCCCTCGCCCTCGCGCACATCGCCCAAAATCTGGTCGTAGGTGCGGTTTTCCTTGATGATGTAGAAGACGTGCTTGATGGGTGACTTATCGCCCACGCGGCGCGGCACGGGGTTGCCGGCGGCGCCGAGCGCCAGCTTTTCGCTGTCTTTGTTGAAGGGTGTGTTGTCGTACACCTGCCGGGTGTAGGCCTTGAGCCGGGCCGCGTCGGGCGTCGGAATGAAGAGCAGCGTGCCCTTAAACAGGCTGCCGATATACTGAAACTCGCGGTGCGCCCCCCCCGATTGGTAGCCGCTGTCGTCGTTTTTGCGCAGCGGCTGCGGCCCCTGGGGGTTGGCTAGGCTAGTGAGGCCCTTGCCACTGGCTACCAACAGCTTGCTACCCCGCACGCGCACACAAGTCGGGTACCAGCCGGTCGGGATGAAGCCCTGGCCAGCGCTGTGCCCCGGCTGGCGCACGTCGAACACGGCCAGGCAATTGTTGTCGGCGTTGGCGATGTAGAGCGTTTTCTCGTCGGCCGACAGGGCTAGCCCGTTGGTAGTCGAGCCGGTGAGGCGCGTGGGGTAGAGCGAGGTCGAAATGGTTTCGAGCACCTTCCAGGTCTTAGCATCTACCACCGACACGGAGTTGTCGTTGGCGTTGGCCACAAACAGGTAGCGACCATTCTTGCTTTGAATCAGCTCGTTGGGGTGGCTGCCGGTGGATAGCTCGGCACGCACGCGGCCGGTGGCGCGGTCGTAGGCCAGTAGCTTGTCGCCGCCCCATAGCGTGATGTACACCGTCCGGCCATCGGCCGAGAGCAGGCAGCCGTAGGCCTCGTGGCCCAGCTCGACGCGGCTGACGGTGCGCTTGGTTTTCAAGTCCACCACGTACAGCGCATTGTCCTCCTTCGTGACAGTGTAGAGGCGCTGGCCAGCCGCATCCACCGCGATGCCAGTGGGGCTTATTTTAGCCTTGGGCCAGGCCGGACCGAGGCGCAACGTATCGGGCGCACCGAGCTTGCGGCCGGCCGTGGGGTAAGCCAGAATGATGTTGTCGTTGCCACCCGAGGCGTACAGCCGGTCGCCCTTCTGGCTGAACGCCAGCCCGTACCACGCCTTGCCGATGGGCCGCTCGTCGAGCAGCTTCTCGGTGCCCGGGTCGATGAGCTGGATGGTTTGGGCGCCCTGGCCATTGTTGGTGACGGCCAGCATGTTGCCGCTCGGCGCGAGCTGCATGTTCAGCGGTAGGTCGCCGAGGGGCAAGGGCCGGCCGGCCGGCGTGAGGCTCCAGCCGTTGGGCAGCAAGATTTTTTCGGCGTGCAGGTTAGTGGTGGGTCGCTGGGCGTGGGCAGCGCACGTGAGCAGGGCTAAGGCGGCGGCAAGCAGGCGCTTCATAATATAGGCGAGGTAAAATCAGCAAGCCGCAAAGGTCCGGCCGGCAGGTGAGTTTTGGGTTACGCATAGGTTACAAAGCGGGCGAACGTCATTCCGAGCTGACCTGGGAATGACGTTATTTTTCTCGAACTGCTGTGACGAAAAAGCCCCTACCCCCCCACCGGCAACGTAAAATGAAAGGCGCTGCCGCTGCCCAACTCGCTTTCGACCCACAGCCGACCACCCTGGGTGGTGATAAACTCGCGGGCAATGCTCAGGCCCAGGCCCGAGCCGCCGGTATAGCCGGCCTTGTCGGGCAGCTGGGCGAAGCGCTGAAATATTTTGTCGTGGTGCTCGGCCGCGATGCCAGGGCCGGCATCCTGCACCGTTACCTGCACAAATTTGTCAGTCCGCAAGGCCCGCACCCCAATGCTTTCGCCGGCCGGCGAGTAGCGAATGGCATTGGCCAGCAGGTTGATAAGTACCCAAGTCGTTTTTTCCACATCGGCGCGCACGGGCGGCAAGTCGGGGGTAGGGCCAGGCGCAACGCGAGCTGCTTGTGAGCCAGCTGGGCCTGCACTGTGGCCTCGGCAAAGCGTACCACGTCGGTGAGCTGGGTGGGTGCGAAGTTGAGCTGAATGCCCTGGCCCGAGTCGAGGCGCGACACGTCGAGCAGCTCGCTCACCAGGCGCTGGAGGCGCTGCGTTTCGCGCTGAATACCCAGCGTAACGTCTTGGCGCTCACTAGCGGGCAGGTTATCCTTTTGCAAAAGCTTCAGACTGAGGTTGATGCTCGACAAAGGCGTCTTCAACTCGTGCGACACGGTGGCTAAGAAGTTTGACTTCACCTGGTCGAGCTTTTTGAAATCGGACACATTGCGCAGGGTCAGAATCTGGCCCACAAACTCGGTCTTATCAGTGGCCTCGTTAAAGGAAACAAGGTCTTGCACGGCCAGGCGGTAAAACGCCTCTTCGCCGCGCTGCGCGATGGTGAGCACCGGCATATCGGCTACAGCCTGCTCGCGCTGGGGCGCGTCCAGCGGCTTGAGCAGGGTTTGGAGCAGGTCGTTTTCGAGGCGCACCACGGAGGTGGGGCGGCCCACCAGCCGGTCGGCGGCCTGGCCCAGCAAGTCGCACATTACGGGGTTAGCCAGCAGGATGCGGCGGCTTTCATCGAGCACCAAGATTCCCTCGTCGAGCGTATTTACGATGCTAGCGGCGCGGTTGCGGGCCGTTATCAGCTCGGCAGTGGTGGAGCTGCGAAACTCGCGTAACTCGCTCAGCATTCGGTTAAACGACTGCGCTACCTGCCCAAACTCATCCTGACTTTCCTGCGGAATAGTGGCCGCGAAGTTGCGCGCCGTGGCGTGGGCCAGCGCCGCGTTGAGCTTGCGTAAGGGCTGCACCGCGGCCTCAGGCACGCTGGCCACAAAGCCCAGCCCTAGCAGCACAGCCAGCGTGCTAAACAGGATAAGATTACGGTTGGCGGCCTCGGCGCGGTGGTCGGCCAGGGTGTTTTTGCGCATCAGGGCGGCGGTGTTCAGGGCCATCATGCGCAGGGTTTGGGCGCGCAGAGGCGTCCAGGCGGGGGGTAGGGCGCCGGCGGCACGGCTCAGGGCCTGGTCGTAGGCAACCAGGTTTTGGGTGAGGCTGTCTACCAGCTCGCGCTCGCCGGGCTCGGTGATGTTGCCGGCCTCACGGGTCAGGCTCTGGCTAAAGCTGCGCCGGGCGGCGGCACTGGCCGGGTCGTTGCCGAGCGCATCGAGCCCGCGCAGCATCTGTTGGCCCAGTTCTATCGAATAGAAATTGGCTTTCAGAATATTGCGCGAGCTAATGTCGAGCTGCCGCACGGTATAAAACGCATAGCCGCCGATGCTGAGTAGCAGCGCCAACATGGCCAGGAAGCCGAGGGTAATTTTGGTTTTCAGGGTCATGGCGGTCAACAGAGATAAAAATGCCTGTCATTGCTTCGTCATGCCTCCTCGCAATGACAGGCGGTGATTATCCTTTTAAAATCAATACGATACCAAATACACGTCGAGCTCGCTTCCATCGCCCGATACGGCCGTGAGCAAATCGTGCGTGACGCCACTGCGGCTGAGCTGCTGCCACAGCCCTTTTTCGCGGGTGGTACCACACACGAGTAGCGTGGCGCGCTTTTCTTGCGCCACCCGCCGGATGGCGGCTACCACGTCGTTTTCCTTCACGCGCAAAATCTGCGCACCCAGCTCGGTGGCAAGTTGCAAGTTGTTAAGCAAATGCCGCTGGCTGGCCAGCCCAATGCGGTCGGCGCTTTCGCGGCCGGTTTGCACGTAGAGCACATACCAGGCAGCGGCTCCAAAGCGGTCGGCCAAGCGCGAGGTTTTGCGGATTATCTCCTTGGCGGCTTCGGCGTTGGTGTTGATGCAGGCCAACAGGCGGTCGTCGTTGCGGCGCTGGGGCGCGATGGCCAGCGCGCCGCCCGCGTCGGTTTCAACCTGGCGGCCTGGCAGCTGGGCCACCTCGCGCACGGCCAGGCGGCGCAACTGCAACAGGTTTTCGGGCTGGAAGAAATTGGCCAGCGCGGTGGGCACCTTAGCCGCGTCGTAGATTTTGCCTTCTTCGAGGCGAGCGCGCAGCTCGCCTACAGTCAGGTCCACGTTCACCACCTCATCGGCTTGGCGCAGCAGCTGGTCCGGGATGCGCTCGGTCACGTCGGTGCCGGTTATTTTGAGCACCTGGTCGTGCAGGCTTTCGAGGTGCTGCACGTTCACGGCCGTTATCACCGAAATACCGCGCTGCACCAGCTCCTCCACGTCTTGCCAGCGCTTGGCGTGGCGCGAGCCAGGCACGTTGGAGTGGGCCAGCTCGTCTACTATCACCACCTGCGGGCGGCGCTGCTCGATGGCGTCGAGGTCCATCTCCTCCACCGCGTGGCCCTTGTAATACACCTGCTTGCGGGCCAGCAGCGGCACCTGTTGCAGCTGGGCCACGGTGCCGGCGCGGCCGTGGGTTTCGACGTAGCCGAGCAGTACATCCACGCCGTGCTGGTGCAGGTCGTGCGCCTCTTGCAACATGCGGTAAGTCTTGCCTACCCCCGCAGCCAGGCCCAAATAAATCTTGAGCGTGCCGCGCCGCTTCGCGCGTACCAGGCGTAGGAAGCGCTCGGCCGATTGGTCGCGGGCATCGGCAGGGTTCATAGCTCAGAAGGATAAGTAGTTAGAACGAGAGCGCAATGCTCGTCGTCAGGTTGCCATAGTTGCGACTACCCCCGTTATCATGCTGAAAAATAGCATCTTGTGCCCGCAGGTAGCGGCCCTCCACCCGAAAGGCCACGTTGGCGGTCGGCAGGTAGTCGATGTTGAGTGAGGTGCCGCCAGCCAGGAAGCGGGCGTCAGTGGGCACAGGCATAATGCTACTGATAATCACGCCCCGGTCGGCGTTGTAGTACTCGCCACGTAGGGTGGTCGAAAATTGGTCACTGAGCTTGTACTTCACAAAGGCCGAGGCTGCGTGCCAGGTGTCGTAGCCACGGCGCTGGGCGCTCTGCTGCTTGCCCACGTCAAACACGCCAGCCAGGCTCAGGCGCTCGGTGGCGGCGTAGGTGACGTAGAAATCGTGGAAGTAGCGGCGGCGCCTGAGCGAGTCTTGGGGCTGCTCGTTGCCATAAAATGTGCTGCTGTTGATGAGCAGCTTGGCGGTGGGCTTCCACTGAATTTGGGTGCCGAGGGCCTTACCCTGGTTGGTTTCGCGGATGTTCTGCCAGCCGTTGAGCACCAGCGCGGTGAGCGTCAGCTTGGGGTCAACCTCATAGGTGAAGCGGGCACCCGACTCGTAGTAGGGCGAGTTTTCGGCCATCAGCGAGCGGGTCAGCGTCCAATTGTCTTTCGATATAGCCGACTCAAATCCAATGTGCGAGCTAAAAATTCCGAGGTCGAGCCACGCCTTTTTAAAGGGCCGGAAGCCCGCGTAGGCCTCGTAAATGTGCTTGAGCACCTGGTCTTCGGCAGCGTAGTTGGCGCTCACGTAGGTGCCGGCGTGGATGCCGAGCGCCCCGCGCACCTTGCCGTCGTCGTAGCGCATGCCCAGCACGGCGTTGTTCACCGTAAACTCATTTTGACGGTTGTGCGAGTAGAGAAAGCCCGGCCGCACATTAGTATTGGCGTGGTTGAAGTCGAAGCCGTAGTAGGCATCTACGAAGCCGTAGGTGGTGAGCGGGCCAGGGGCGGCGGGCGCTACGGGGCCAGTCTCGGTGGGCAAGGTGGGGGCCGGGTTGGGGGTAGGAGTAACCTGAGCCAGGGCCGTTCCCGCAGGGAGCGCCAGCAAGCTGGCCAATAACAACTTTTTCATGAACTAAGCGCCGCTGTTACCAAGCGGCCAACGAATAAAAATCAAAGAAACCTAGCGGACGGCGGCCAGCCCGTCGAGGGCCAGGTTGAGGGCCAGCACATTCACCTTGCTGGGGCCGAATAAGCTGGTTTCGGTGTGCTGTTGCACCAAGTTTGCCAACCGCGAGGGGGGTAGGGAACGCACCCGCGCCACGCGCGCTACCTGCACCAGCGCGCCCTGGGGCGAGAGGTCGGGGTCGAGGCCAGAGCCGCTGGCGGTGAGCAGCTCGGCCGGCACATCGGCGCGGCGCACGCCGGGGTTTTTCACCAGAAACGTATCGAGCCGGGCCTGCACCTCCTTCAAATAATCGGGGTTGCTGGGCCCCTTGTTGGAGCCGCTGGAGCCGTCGGCGTGGTAGCTCGCCGCCGAAGGCCGCGAGCTAAAATACTCAGGTCGGTCGAAGCGCTGGCCCACATTGGCGAAGCCTACGAGGCGACCGCTTTGGTGCACTTGCACGCCTTCACCGTGGCCAGGGGCCAGCTGGGCGGCGGCCCACACCAGGGCGGGATAAATGCCGCAGCACAGCACCATCATGGTGAGCGTGAGGCGCAGGGCGGTTAAGAACTGGGATTTCATGGTTAGTTTTCGTCTAAAGAAATTTGACGTATGCTTGATAGTTTGATTCCGAATGAGGCGATAGTTACGGTGGCCGTGGCGCAAACCACTTTTGCCGTTTTAACCACGCCGCACGCACAGTTTCGGGTTGACTTTATTGACAAGGCCGAAGCATACCTCAAGCCGGGAATGCGTGGGGAACTCGTTAGCTGCGTAGAGCATCCACTGCTGCTGAGCTACAACAGCCACTTGGGAGAAGTCTATATCAATTCACGGCCCTCAGACCCAGAGGGCTTGTTTACTGAGATTCACAAGCGAATTGAGGCTGTGTTTCAGGGTTGGCGCAACTGGCGTTGTGTATTATCTGGTCGGGGAAACGCTGGTGAGAATCAGCTTCGGCAAAACTTACGTGACGGGTCTGGACTGCTTTTGCCAGGCGCACCAGCTATTGTGGCCCAAGCTGTTATCGATGCCTGCACCGAGTACGGAGCATCGACCTATGTTCGTGGCGACATCAGAAATACGCTACCAGTCGCGTCCCTATTTCAACTCCTACTTGTTGGCAAGGGATACATCCTTGCCAAAGGCTTCCGCATTACAGAGTTGTCTAAAGAAAGACCCCGACTACCAGGTCAATAACCTTGATGCCGATAAACGGCACCACTACCCCACCCAGGCCATAAATGAGCAGGTTGCGGCGCAGCAGCGCCGAGGCGCCCACTGGCGTGTAAGCCACGCCTTTCAGAGCTAGCGGCACCAGGGCCGGGATGATGAGCGCATTGAAAATAACGGCCGAAAGGATGGCCGACTGCGGCGACTTCAAGCCCATCACGTTGAGCGCGCCAAGGGCCGGAATGGCTACCATAAACAGCGCGGGCACGATGGCGAAGTACTTGGCTACGTCGTTGGCAATGGAGAACGTGGTGAGCGTGCCGCGGGTCATGAGTAGCTGCTTGCCGATTTCGACTACCTCGATGAGCTTGGTAGGGTCGTTGTCGAGGTCCACCATGTTGCCGGCTTCTTTGGCAGCCTGGGTGCCCGAGTTCATGGCCACTCCTACGTCGGCCTGGGCCAGAGCGGGGGCGTCGTTGGTGCCGTCGCCCATCATGGCTACGAGTTTACCTTGCTGCTGCTCGGCCCGGATGTACTGCATCTTGTCCTCGGGCTTGGCCTCGGCGATGAAGTCATCGACGCCGGCTTTCTCAGCGATAAACTTGGCGGTGAGCGGGTTGTCGCCAGTCACCATCACGGTTTTGATGCCCATTTTGCGCAGCCGCTCGAAGCGCTCCTGAATGCCGGGCTTGATAATGTCTTGCAGCTCGACCACGCCCAGAATACGGTCGTTCTCACTCACTACCAGCGGGGTACCGCCGTTGTTGGCCACCTTGGCTACCTGCTGGGTCGTCTCGTTGGGAAACTCCTGGCTGGCGGCGTTGGCCAAGATGCGAATGGCGTCGGAAGCACCCTTGCGGATGCGGATGCCGTTGGCGAGCGTCACGCCCGAGCTGCGGGTTTCGGCCGTGAACTTGATGGCCTCGCTGCCCTCGGCACGCTGGCGCAGGTCGGCGGCATCGGTGCGGCGCACTTGCTGGGCCAGCTCCACAATGCTCTTGCCCTCGGGGGTTTCGTCGTGCAAAGAACTGAGGGTAGCGGCCTCCACCAGTTCGCGCTCGCTCACGCCGGGCGCGGGCCAGAAGTGGGTGGCCCGGCGGTTGCCGATGGTGATGGTGCCGGTTTTATCGAGCAGCAGCACGTCGATGTCGCCGGCCGTTTCCACAGCTTTGCCGCTCTTGGTGATAACATTGGCACGCAGCGCCCGGTCCATGCCCGCAATGCCGATGGCCGAAAGTAGCCCGCCGATGGTAGTTGGTATCAGGCAGACGAACAGCGCGATAAAGGCCGAAATGGCAATCGGCGTTTTCGAGTACGCCGCAAACGGCTGCAAGGTCACGCACACAATCACGAATACCAGCGTGAAGCCGGCCAGCAGGATGGTGAGGGCAATTTCGTTGGGCGTTTTCTGGCGCGAGGCGCCTTCGACCAGCGCAATCATTTTATCCAAAAACGACTCGCCAGGCGCGGTGGTCACGAGCACCACGATGCGGTCGGAGAGCACCTTGGTGCCACCCGTGACGGACGACTTGTCGCCGCCCGCCTCGCGGATAACCGGGGCCGACTCGCCCGTTATGGCCGACTCGTCGATGGTGGCTAGCCCCTCGATAATCTCGCCGTCGGTGGGGATGATTTCGCCGGCTTCTACGATAAACACCTGGCCTTTTTGCAGCTGGGCCGAGCTGACGGATTCAAACTTCCCGTTTTCCATTCGCACCTTGGCGGGCGTGTCCTGGCGGGTTTTGCGGAGCGAATCGGCCTGGGCCTTGCCGCGGGCCTCGGCGATGGCCTCGGCAAAATTGGCAAAAAGCAGCGTGAGAAACAGCACGATAAACACCGTGAGGTTGTAGCCAAAGCTGCCCTGCGCCGCATCGGGCTTGACCAGCAGGCCGATGGTGACCAAAAACATCACCACGGTGCCGATTTCTACTGTGAACATCACCGGGTTGCGGAACATGGTGCGCGGGTCGAGCTTCACGAAGGCCTGCTTGGTGGCCTCGGCCACCAGCGCGGGTTGAAATAAGGATTGGGACTGGGTTGCCATTGTGCAAAAAGCGGAAGAGAAGGGCCAGAGCGCCCGTGAGCGAGCCTAGCTTGGTAGCGCGGACTTTTTAGTCCGCGATCGGGCACCGGGCGAGTAGTCGGTTGGGTTGCTGCCAGGGATGCGGACTATAAAGTCCGCGCTACCGTTAGTACAGCGTGAAATGCTCGGCCAGCGGGCCCAGCGCCAGGGCCGGAAAGAAGGCGAGCGCGGCGATAATCCAAATCACGAAAAAGACCATCACGCCGAAGGTGGCCGTATCGACGCGTAGGGTGCCGGCGCTTTCGGGGATGTATTTTTTGCGGGCTAGCAGGCCGGCGATGGCCACCGGGCCGATGATGGGCAGGTAGCGGGCCAGCAGCATCACGATGCCGGTCGAGATGTTCCACCACGGCGTATTATCACCTAGCCCCTCGAAGCCCGAGCCATTGTTGGCGGCCGAGGACGTGAACTCATAGAGCATTTCGGAGAAGCCGTGGTAGCCAGGGTTAGCTAGCCAGCCAGCATATTCGGTGGGGTTGCCGGCGTAGAGGTGGGCCGACATGGCCGTGCCAGCCAGGATGAGCAGCGGGTGCAGCAGAGCCACGATAATGGCGATTTTCATCTCGCGGGCCTCAATTTTCTTACCCAGCAGCTCGGGGGTGCGCCCCACCATCAGCCCCGAGATGAAGACGGCGATAATGACAAAGACGAAGAAGTTGAGAAAGCCTACCCCTACCCCGCCGTAAAAGGCGTTGGTCATCATGCCCAGCAGCTCGGCCATGCCCGAGATGGGCATGTGCGAATCGTGCATCGAGTTGACCGAACCGCACGAAATCACCGTGTTGGTGATGCCCCAGTAGGCCGAGGCGGCAGCGCCCAGGCGCATTTCCTTGCCTTCCAGCGCACCCAGGCTTTGGTCGGCACCCATCTGCGTGATGGCGGGGTTGCCGTGCATTTCATAATATACTGTGGGGGCCAGTAGCAGCAGGAAGCCCGCCGTCATCACGCCCATCACCATGTAGGCGAGCTTGGGGCGCTTGAGGTAGTAGCCGAAGGCGAATACCATAGCCAGCGGAATGAGCACCAGGGCGAAGTTCTCGACGGCGTTGGTGAGGTAGGTGGGGTTTTCGAGCGGGTGGGCCGAGTTGGCGCCAAAAAATCCCCCGCCGTTGGTTCCCAGCTCCTTAATGGCAATCATGGCGGCGGCGGGGCCGCGGCTCACGAAGGTGCTGTCGCCTTGCACGGTCACGAGGGGCGCCTTGCCGGCAAACGTCATGGGCGTGCCCTGAAACACGAGCACCAGCGCCACAACCAGCGATATAGGCAGCAGCACGCGGGTAATGCTGCGCGTGAAGTAGACGTAAAAATTGCCCAGCTTTTCGGTGGTACTGGCCTGCAAGGCGTTGAACACCACCACGCAGGCGGCCATGCCGGTGGCGGCCGTCACGAATTGCAGAAAGGTGATGGCGAAGAGCTGCGAAAAGTACGTGGCCCCCGACTCGCCCGAGTAGTGCTGCAAGTTGCAGTTGACCAAGAAGGAAATGGCCGTGTTAAAGGCCTGGTCGGGCGACATGCTCGGGTTGTGGTCGGGGTTCAGGGGTAGGCTACCCTGGGTGCAGAGCACCAGCATGGCCCACCCAAACCACACCACATTGATGGCCAACAGCGCCAGCAGGTGCTGCTGCCAGCTCATGTCGCGCTCGGGGCGCACGCCGCCGAGGCGGTAGAGCAAGCGCTCGAAGGGCAGCAGGAAATCAGACCAGCTTTTATCGCCGCGGTAGATGGTGGCCAGGTAGCGCCCCAGCGGCACGGCCAGCAGCATCGTGGCCAAGAAAATGACGCCGATGCCGAGAAGTTCTTTGTTCATGGAGAGTAGCGCAGGCAGCGGCACGCGGCCGCCGCTAGGGTTAAAAATTCTCGGGTTTGAGCAGCACGTAGCAGAGGTAGCCAAACGTGGCCAGCGAAAGCAGCAGCAGGGCAATCATCATGGCAGAAACGGGGATTAGATGTGGTCGAAAAAGTCAACCGAGCGGCGAAAGAGCCAGAAGCCCGCCAGGCCGGCGGCCGTGAGGAGCGGAATCATCAGCAGAGGTGTCATGGGTTGGAAAGAGTGGCTAGCGCGCTAGTAGCAGCGGCGATAACGATGAGGGCAAGCCACGACCCGAAGCGGGGGCAGCAATCTTATATCTAGCATAATCTTTTGATTTTTAATACAATAAGTTTCTTAGGGCATTCCTGCCGCTTGGCCCTAGCGCGGCGCCGGACTAGCGTTTCGCTAGGGTGCTTTGCAAAACGCTAGCGCGGCGCTGGGCCGGTTAAGGCAGCATATTGGCGTGGGGGTAGCAGTAGGCCGCGTACAGCGGGGCAGGCATGAGCTGGTGGGCCAGGTGGAGGTCGGCGGTACTGCCGTCGAGGTGCAGGCCATGCAGGTACACGTTTTCGATGGCCCGCGCCAGGTAGTGGTCGGCGTGGCGCAGCAGGCTATCGGCCACGGCAAAGCAGTGGCGCAGTACGGCCAGGTGGTCGGCGCGCAGGGCCCGTCGGGTGAAGGCAGCGAAGCAATCGAGCTGGCGATACACGCTGTGGAGCATGGTGGGCGCGTGCAGCTCGGCGGCCAATTCTGGAAACTCGGCCGTGAGCAGGTCGGCCGTTTCGAGAGAAGTCATGGGGGGTAGGGATTAACGGATGGCCAGCAGCTGGCCTGCCCTACCCGGAGCAAGGCGGGGGCCAGGCCGGCCACTGCCCTACCCCCCTCTTTTCAACTAACTTTCCCTAAAGCGCTTAGCTGCTACCGCAACTTTTCGGCGGCCGGGCGGCCTCGCCCGGCGGGCTAGCGTTTTGCTAGGGCTTTGTGCAAAGTGCTAGGCCCCACGCCACCGCCAAATAGCCCAGCAGGCCCGCTGGGGGCCTTTTGCGCGGGTTGGCCTCGCGTTTGGCAGATGGTGCACAGCCTGGTCCAAGCCAGGACTTCCCCACTGATGTCCGATTTACTCCACGAAATCACCCACGCGGCCCAGGCCTACTACGCCCAAACCAGCGACTTCCCGCTCACGGCCACCGACTTCTACGACTGGCTGAGGGCGCTGCCCGCCGCCCGCCAGGCCGACGTGCTGGCCCGGGGCTTCACCACCAGCCAGGCCGAGCCCGACTTTCTGCGCTACTGCCTCGAATGCCGCGGCTACGCTATGCGCTCCTTCATGGCCGAGTGCCTTTCGGTGGCAGCCTACGACCTCTGGGCCGCCCACGGCGAGTTCAACGGCGACCTGCCGGTGCACGCTGTGCGCCGCTAGGTGGCTGCAAAATGGAGTGGCATTCCGCTCGGCGCGCCACTCCATTTTATAACCCGTACTCCTGAATTTTGCGGTAGAGCGTGGTGTGCGCAATGCCCAGCACCCGCGCCGCCTCAGCTTTATTACCATTGACCTCTAGCAGTATACGCCGAATATGCTGTAGCTCGGCGTTGCGCAGGCTACGCTCGTCTTCGGGGGTGGCTGGGCTGGGGCCAGGCGCGGCGGCCAGCTGTACTTCGAGGGGTAGGCCGGCCACTTCCACCGCCTGGCCGGGCGGCGTGAGAATGGCAGCGCGCTCCAGCACGTTGCGCAGCTCGCGCACGTTGCCGGGCCAGGGGTAGGCTTGCAGGGCGGCCAGCGCCTCGGGGCTAAGCGCCAGCGGCGGCCGGCGCAGCTTGGCAGCGAAATGGCTTAGGTAGAAGCTAGCCAGCACCGGTACATCGGCGCGGCGGGCACCAAGCGGCGGCACGGGCACCACAAATACCGAGAGGCGATAATACAAATCGGGGCGAAAATGACCCTCGGCGGCCTCCTGGCGCAGGTTGCGGTTGGTGGCCGCGATGAGGCGCACGTTGGCGCGGGTAGGCTTAGTATCGCCTACTTTGATGAATTCCTGGCTTTCGAGCACCCGCAGTAGCTTGGCTTGCAGGTTCAGTTCTAGCTCCCCGATTTCGTCGAGGAAGAGCGTGCCGCCGCTGGCTTCCTCCAGCAGGCCCTTCTTGTCGGCTAGCGCTCCAGTAAAGGCGCCTTTCTTATAGCCAAACAACTCCGACTCCAGCAAATCCTTGGCAAAGGCGCTACAATTGACGGCCACAAACGACTTGCCTTTGCGCCCGCTCGCCTCGTGAATGGCCTGCGCAAACAGCTCCTTGCCCGAGCCGGTGGGGCCTTCGAGCAGCACGGTAGCCTCGGTGGGCGCTACCTGGCGGGCCAGGTGCTTGGCCGCTTCGAGGGCTGGCGCGTGGCCCAGTATCGTGTCGAAGGTGTGGCGCTGGCCTACCTGCTTTTCCAGTTCGGCCACCCGCCGCTGGAGGCGGGCTTTGGCTACGGCCCGGTCTACCACCACCACCAGTTGGTCGTCGGAGTCGCCCTTGGTGAGGTAGTCGAAGGCGCCGGCTTTCATGGCGCGCACGCTGTCGGGCACGGTGCCGTAGGCGGTCAGCAGCACCACTTCGGCCAGGGGCGCGCGCTGCTTGAAGCGCGGCAGCAGCTCCACGCCATGGGCGTCGGGCAGCTTTACATCGCAGAGGATGAGGATTATATCATCGGCGTGCTCGGCCAGCAGGGCTAGGCCCCGGTAGGCGTCGGGGGCTTGCAGCACAGCGTAGCCTTCCAGCTCCAGGAGCCGCGCCGTGATGGTGCGCAGCTGGTTTTCATCGTCGATGAGCAGGATGGTTTCGGAGCTGGGGGTAGCAGGCATGGGGCAAAGGTCGGCGCCAACCGGCCGTGGGCTGCGCCCGGCAGCGGTGGCCCTCCCCCCCTACCCGGAGCCAAACCAGCGGAAATCTTTGGCGGCGGCTTGCTGTTTAGCCACCACGGGCCAGCTGCCCGGCCCTGTCTGTGCGCTACCAGATAGCCCCGCTTGGGCCGTACCTTTGCCCTGCCGCTAGTGTTGGGCAAGCTGTCCGTTTAGCCCTACCCCTGCACTACGCCTCACTCGCCTTTAGCGGCCGCTGCCGGCCTCGCCATGATTTCTATTTCTGACCTCGACTTCCATTTTGGCTCGCGCACCCTCTACGATGGGGCCAGCCTGCACATCAAGCCTAAAGACAAGATTGGCCTGGTGGGCCTCAACGGCACCGGCAAATCGACCTTGCTGCGCCTGCTCGTAGGCGAGTATCGCCCCGACGGTGGCTCCATCTCGATGAGCAAGGACGTGAGCCTGGGCTTTTTGAACCAGGACTTGCTGAGCTACGACTCGCACGAGTCTATCTTGCTGGTGGCCATGCAGGCGTTTGCCGAGGCGCTGGAGTTGCAGAAGAAAATCGACGCCGTGCTCTTGGAGTTTGAAACCGACTACCGCGACGAGCTGGCCGACAAGCTGGCCGTGTTGCAGGAGCGTTTTGAGGCGCTGGGCGGCTACACCATGCAGTCGAAGGCCGAAGAGATTCTGGAAGGCCTGGGTTTCTCGACCGACGACTTGCAGAAGCCGCTCAAGACCTTCTCGGGTGGCTGGCGCATGCGCGTGATGCTGGCCAAAATCTTGCTGCAACAGCCTTCGCTGCTGCTCCTTGACGAGCCCACCAACCACTTGGACTTGCCCTCCATTAAGTGGATTGAGAACTACCTGGCCGGCTACGAAGGCGCAGTGATTATCGTGAGCCACGACCGCGAATTCCTGGACGGCACTACTAATACGACGGTAGAAGTGAGCGGCGGCAAACTGAATCCCTACGCTGGCAACTACTCTTTCTACCAGGAAGAGAAGGTATTGCGCACCGAGATTCAGCAGGGCGCCTACGATAACCAGCAGGCCGCCATTAAGCAGGCCGAGCGCTTTATTGAGCGCTTCAAGGCCAGCGCCAGCAAGGCCAAGCAGGCCCAGAGCCGCGTCAAGGCCCTGGACAAGCTGGAGCGCATCGAGGCCGTAGCGCCCGATGCGGCCAGGGTGAATTTCAAGTTTACCTTCACGCAGCAGCCCGGCCGCCACATCCTGCGCATGGAGCACGTGGGTAAAAGCTACGGCGACAAGCTCATCTTCCGCGATACGCACGTGCACATTGAGCGGGGCGATAAAATCGCGCTCATTGGCGCCAACGGCAAGGGCAAATCGACGCTGATGCGCCTCGTGGCCGGCGCCGAAACGCCCACCGCGGGCAAGCACCAGCTGGGCCACAACGTCATTATGGCGTTCTACGCGCAGCACCAGCTCGAAAGCCTGACCGTGGATAACGAGATTATTCAGGAGATGAACAACGCCGGCTCGAAGCGCAACGAGATGGAATTGCGCGGCGTGTTGGGCTCGTTCCTGTTCACGGGCGACGACGTGTACAAGAAAATCAAGGTGCTGAGCGGTGGTGAGAAAAGCCGCGTGGCCTTGGCCAAAACCCTGATTTCGGAAGCCAACTTCTTGCTGCTCGACGAACCGACCAACCACCTGGACATGCAGTCGGTCAACATCCTGATTCAGGCGCTGGACCAGTACGAGGGCACCTTTATCGTGATTAGCCACGACCGCTACTTTGTGGAGAACGTGGCCACCAAAATCTGGTACATCGAGGATTTCCAACTCAAGGAATACCCCGGCACCTACCACGAATACGAGCAGTGGCAGGACGACCGCGCCAAGGCCGAGAAGCTTGCCGGCGGCGCAGCCGCCAAAAACGCGCCCAACCAAAAGGCCGCGCCCAAGCCCGAGCCCGCCGCCAAAGCCGACCCTACCCCCGCCAAAACGTCGTCGCCGGACCAGAAAAAAGCCCTGCGCGAATTGGCCGAAGTCGAAGCCAATATTGATAAAGTGGAGAAGGAATTGGCTGTGTACGAAAAGCAGCTGGCCGACCCCAAGATTTACCAAAACACGGCGCAGCTAAAAGACGCCACGCTGAAGTTTGAGCAAACCAAAAAAGAGTTGGTGCGCCTAAACGACCGCTGGGAAATGCTGGCCGAGATGTAGTTCGTTCATTGACCAAAAACAGAAAAGCCCCGTCCGAAGCTGATAGCTTCAGACGGGGCTTTTCTGTTTTTGTAGAGTAAATAGTTTATTTCAAATTAGTTACGCCTTTAATAAACTGCACACCACCGAAGATAATCGCGCCCCAAAAAACGAAGCCAATGTGAGCCATGGTGAGGGCAGTGCCGCCGAGGCACCACAGGCCGCCGTGTAGCATGTCCTTCTTAGCCTGGGCCTTCTTCGCATCGCGAATGGGTTCTTCTAGCTCACGTACTATGGTGCTCGCATCATCGGCGGGCAAGCCTTTCAGCATGAGGAGGCGCTCTACTTCGGCGCCACTTTTTTTGCCGCTAGCTAAGAGGTTGGCGGCGTATTGATATAGGTAGCCCTCCGTTTGCTGGTCAGTAGTCTGACTTGTTTCCATCTTATTTTTTACAGATAAAGGTATATTGTTAGTACGCTGACGCTCAGCGCGCTGACAATATACTTACACAGCGATAATTATAATCTTCTTTGCACAGTATCTGCAAGATTTCCTTGCTGCTGCTGACCAGCCAAACGCTACTTGCCCGAGTTCCAGACCAGAATAGTGCAGCCCTCGGAGCCAGCCGGGCTGCTGGCGCGGTGCGCGGTGCCGGGCGGGTAGTAGAGGTAGGAGCCAGCCGCAAAGGCGCGCCTGTCTTCCACGCCGGGGTCGCAGTAGGAGCCGGCCACCGCAAACACTTCGTCGGTTATAACGATACAGAGGCCATAAATTGACAGCTGATTAGTGGGTTTAGCAGGCGTTAAATCAACTGGTCGGGGTAGGATTTGTATTGGCGGCTAGCCCAGGCCAGACTACCCGCCGCGCCTGCTGGCCTTAGAGTTTATCCAGAAAAGCGAAGATTTTTTGGTACGCCTCTTTCAACTGCGCAGTGCTAGGGCTGTGCTGCCCTTCGGGCATGAACAGCACTTCGTTTTTGCGCGGGTCTTGCTGGAGCAGGGCCACAAATTTCTCAAATGTGACGGGTGGAACCTGGTCATCCTTACCACCTTGCCAAATAAAAAACGGCGGGTCGTTTTTATCAAAATACGTGATGGGCTCGTATTTCTGGATGTATTCTTTGGGCGCATAGTCGGTGGTTTCCGGAAAAAGAGCTACCCCGATTTCTTTCATCACGGGCACCTCGTTGCCCATAAAAACCTTCTCTACCACGTCGAGGCCGCCCACGGGCCCAGAGAAATTGACGACGGCGGCAATGCTGATTCCGCTGGCCAGTTTGGGCGAGTAGGCCGGGTCGTTGGCCGTGACGGCGACTAGGCTGGCAATGTGCGCCCCGGCCGAAAAGCCCGTCACGATTACTCGGTCCAGGTTTAGGTGATACGCCGCGTTGTGAGCCTTCAGAAAGTTCAGGGCGTACGTGAGGTCTTCAGTGGCGATGGGAATGCCCCGCTTAATGCGGTAATTCATGTTTACCACGTCAAACCCCTTTTTCAGATACGGCTGAATGTAGCGCTCCTCGCGCGCCTTGTCGCTGAGGTAGTAGCCGCCGCCGTGCAGAAAGACAATGGTGTAGTTCTTATTCTTCAGCTTTTGGGCAGATGATGAAAGATACAGGTCCAGGACTTGCTCTTTATCAGCACCGTAAGGCACGTCTTTCGTTACCTGGCAGGTAGCTTGTAGTTGCTCGGCCGTTTTGTCGGCTACCGCGGTTAGTTGGGTCGAGCAGGCGCTCAGCGCCAGCGAGGCGACTACACCGAGCCGCGAAATATTTTTACGCATGGGAAGGGGGTAGGCTGACGTGAGGAGCGGCGGCACTGGTGGCCCGCCATTAGATTGCGGGCGCCGCTAGCTTCTTAGCCAGCAGCTTGGTAGCCAACCATTTCCGGACGGGCTCGTCGTAGAATTTGAGGCAGGCGTAGGCCAGTAGCACGCTGGCCAGAAAGGTGAGCATGGCCACTGGCAGCGCTTGCTGCACGGCAGGCTTATGGTCGTGCACCCACGCCGTGTAAGTGTAGATAAGCGGATAATGCGTGATGTAGATGGGGTAGGAAATGGCGCCTAGAAACGTACACACGCGGGCGGTGCGGGCGCCGGTTATTTCGCCACTGGCACCCATGAGCACGATGAGCGGGAAGAAAAAGATGATGCTCAAGGCTTCGTATAAGCCATTTAGCCACAGCTGTTTTTCGCCCCCGAAGCGGGGTAGGGCCAGGATGAGGACCAGTAGCAGGCTGCACCACAGGAAGGCGCCGTTGAGGTGCTTTATCTTGGCCGTGCGTGAGAGCAGTAGCCCGGCAAAGAAGGGGTAAAGCATGCGCGTGAAGCCGATGCGCAGCTGCGGCGCATTCAGGGACCAGCCGCCTATTACGTCGCCGTTGGGGCCCATCACGGTGAAGTGGAGCAGGGCGCATCCCGCGATAAACACGAGGATTGCCAGCGCGGTATTGGAGAGTTTCCGGACGCCCAGCGCGTACAGGATATTGGCGATGTACTCGAAAAACAACGACCAGCCAGGCCCGTTGAGTGGGTGCATTTCTTGCCAGCCCCGAATATCCAACGAGATGGGCACGGGCAGCAAGGTGCAGCCAATCAGCATAATGAGTAGCATCTGCCAGACTGGCACCTGGGCTATGGTGGGCCACAGGTCGGAGCGCTGGAAATAAAAGAGCGCGGCGCCAACCAGCATGCCCATCACCACCATGGGCTGTAGGCGCACGAGCCGCCGCGTGAAAAACTCACCGAGGCTCATCCGCGTCCAGCGGTCGTCGTAGGCGTAGCCAATCACGAAGCCGGAGAGCAGAAAAAAGAAATCGACGGCTAGGTAGCCGTGGTTGATAACCTGCACGAACCGACTGGCCGCGTGCGCTTCGCATAGGTGAAAGGCGACTACCATGAGAGCGGCTACTCCCCGCAGGCCATCAAGGATTTGGTAATGGGGTTTGGGGGGTAGCGCGGTGGGATTCATAGAGAGAGTGGGTGGGGGTGAAGAGGTTATTTTTTGGGCCGGGCCTATCAACTTTCGGTTTTCGCTCGTTGGGAAGTGGCGGGTACCCAACCGCCTTAGCTGGTGGCGCCTACCCCCCTCCCGTAGCCCGGGCTGCACAAGGTAGCGGCCGGCCCGTATTTTCGTCTTCATGCGCCTTCGCCCCCTCCCCTACTTGCCTTTGCTGCTGGCCACGGCCTGCGTGCCCCTCGGCACCCCTATTACCAACCCCAACGCGCCCGTGAGCCAGCAAAAGCCGGCCGAATACTACGCCGACCGTACGCTGCGCTACCTCGACTATATCTACGACCCCAGCGTACGCAGCGTGCAGTGCTACGTGCCCACGAGCCAGGCCAACGACATTCTGAACCCACCCATTGTGCCGCTCAGCCAGGAGCAGCCGGTGATGCTGGAGTTTGATGTGCTGGGCGAGCAGGCGCCGCGCCTCACGGCCAAGCTGGTGCACTGCGACCTAGGCTGGACGCCCTCGCAAATCACGGATATGCAGTTCCTGAACGAGATAAACGAGTTTACGCTCACCAATTACCAGACCTCGGTCAACACCAAGGTGCCGTATTACCACTATAAGCTACAAGTGCCGCGCGTGAAGCTCAGCGGCAATTACTTGCTGGTGGTGCAAAACCAAGCCGGCGTGCCGCTACTCTCGCGCCGCATGCTGGTGTATGAAAACCAAGTGGTGGCGACGCTGCAACAAGGCATTTTGGCCGGGGGCATCGATGCGCGCTACGCTTACCAGCAACTCAACTTTGCGATTAACTACAGCGCCGTGGAGCTAGTGAACCCCGCCGCCGAGGTGAAGGTGGTGCTGCGCCAGAACTACCGGTGGGACAATGCGCACTACAACCTCACGCCCACCTTTGTGCGCGACGCCGAGCGCCGGCTCGAATACCAGTACATCAACTACGAAAACGCCTTTGCGGGCCTGAGCGAATACCGGTATTTCGACGCGCGCTCGCTGCAAGCCAATGGCCTGGGCGTGGCGCGCCTGCTGCGCCAGGCCAACCCTACCCAGGTGGAGCTGCTGGAAGAAACTACCCGCAACGGCCTGGCCTACAACCAGTACGTAGATGCCAACGGCCAGCGTGTGTTTGAAAACCGCGAGTATGGCAACGGCGCCTACAACGGCGACTACGCCCAGGTAACATTCAACCTGAAGGCCGCGCGCCCGGCGGCCGGCCCGGTGTACGTGTTTGGCGCGCTCAGCGACTGGCAGCTCAAGGACGAGTTTCGGCTGGCCTACGACTCGGTGCAGCAGCGCTACACCGGCCGGGCGCTGCTCAAGCAAGGCTACTACAACTATAGCTACGCCGTGGCGCCCCAGCGCGCCGGGGCAGCGCCCGATGAAATCTACTTTGAGGGCACTCACCAGGAAACCGAAAACCAGTACGACCTGCTGGTATACTACCGCCCGCCGGGCTCGCGCACCGACCTGCTCATTGCCTACCAAGCCCTGGATTTGAACAAGCGCTAAGTCAGCCTAGGCCTTGCTAAAGAAACCGTGCTGGCTGGCAATCTGGTCGGCACGGTTTTCGCGTATATGGGCTATAGACTAACGTTTGTTAGCCACCCAAATTAGCAGACGATTGCTAGCTGGAACAAACAGCTAACTCTTTTTGTTTTAACCTTCTTAACGCTTCTGAATGACAGATTTTACGCCGGTTTATTTCTGCCAAAAATTTTAGTTTACTCTACTTTTTTCGTATCTTTGGCTATGCGTAAGACTCAGCTTCCTACCCCCCTGCCCGTGCAGCAGTTTGCCCGCTGCATCGACGACACCGCTCGCCCCGCGGGCTACATTGGCGACTGGCCCACGGCCGGCCGCGTGTACCGGGTGCAAGTGCTCCCCCACGCCAAAACCGGCCAGCCCCACGTGCACGTCCTTGGCTTTTATGCCGAGCAGCCCTACGGCGCGTTTGCCCCCCACCGCTTCGAGCCAGTGGCCACGCTGTGGATGAATTAACTTCTATTTTCTCTTAACGAAGAAGCCCCTTCTGCTGCGCAGAAGGGGCTTCTTCGTTTTCTAGGGAAGCTGGCTTGCGGCTACTCAATGACCTGCGCGGCTACATCAAACGTGGCGGCTGGCGGCTGGGGGTTCATTTCGGCCAGGGTGGCTACTACAATTTCGGCAATGGCCTGGTCGCGGGCGCGCTTGTCGTTGGCAGGAATGACGTACCACGGGCACTCGGGCGTGGAAGTAGCGGCCATTGCCTCCTGGTAGGCTACCTGGTAGGCATCCCATAGCTTGCGCTCTTTGAGGTCGCCGGGCTCGAATTTCCAGCGCTTTTTTGCATTGTCGAGGCGCGCTTGCAGGCGCTTGGCCTGCTCCTCTTTGGAAATGTGCAGAAAAAACTTGAGCACCCGCGTGCCGCTGTGGGTCAGGAGCTGCTCGAAGTGGTTAATATCCTGGTAGCGCTGCTGCCAGGTAAAGGGCTCGATAAGGCCATGCACGCGCGTCACGAGCACATCTTCGTAGTGCGAGCGGTTGAAGACGCCGATGTGCCCCCGGCGCGGCGTGTGCTGGTGAATGCGCCACAGGAAATCGTGGTCCAGCTCCTCACTGCTCGGCTGCTTGAAAGAAGTTACTTCTACTCCGGCCGGGTTCACGCCCGTGAGCAGGTTGCGGATGGTGCCGTCCTTCCCCCCCGTGTCGATGGCCTGAAACACCAATAGCAAACTTTGGCGGTGCTCGGCGTAGAGGTTTTCCTGGTAGTCGCTGAGCTGCTCGCGCAATTCTTCGAGGCGTTTTTCCACCTGTTTTTTGTGGTCAAAAGGCTTATTGTTGGCCGGGTCGATGTCGGCGAGACGCAACGGGGTGCCGGGCCGCACGCGCACGGCCGGGGTAGTAATAGGGGTGGCTGCTGCCATAGAAAAATTGTGCTGATTCGGCCAATGCTAGCCGTGCCGCGATTAAACGAAAAAGGTACCCAGTAGCGTTGTATTAGGGAAGCCCAGCGCGCCGCCAGCCGGCCGCTTTTGGTGCCGAAATTGCCTAGCCTGCTTGTTTTTACCTCGCTTTTCTCCTGCCCATGCTTCCCCGCTTTTTTCGTCGGCTAGCCGCTGCGCTGGCTCTTCCGACCCTCTTACTTGGCCCTTTGGCACTGCCCGCCGCGGCCCAGGCCCCCGTTACCGACATGCCCGCCAGCCAAGCCGCGGGCATTATCCGCGAAATAACCGAGGCCGTAGGCTTGCAGCCGCGCTTCGAGCTGCGGGCCACCAGCCAGGTCGATAACGCCGCCGCCGTGGTGTACGGGGGCAAGCGCTACCTGCTGTACAACCCGCAGTTTTTGGCGGCCGTGAACCGCGCCGGCCACACCGACTGGGCCGGTATTAGCATCTTGGCCCACGAGATGGGCCACCACCTCAACGGCCACACCCTGCGCGCCGGCGGCTCGCAGCCCCAGGACGAGCTGGAAGCCGACGAGTTTTCGGGCTTTGTGCTGCGCCACCTCGGCGCCAGCCTGGCCCAGGCGCAGGCCGCGATGGCCACCGCGTCGCCCGATGCGGGCTCGGCCACGCACCCTGGCCGTGCGCCGCGCCTGGCAGCTATCAGCCGCGGCTGGAGCCGCGCTACGGCGCAGCTAGTGGCTAGCAACCAGGCTGATACGGCACAGCCTTCGGCCCAACCCATTGCGCTGGCGCCGCGCCCTACCCCCCCCGCGGCAGCCGAAGATGCGGCAGCTACCTACGAGCCTTTGGCGCGCGCGGCCAGCAACACCAATGCGCCGGTGCGCCTGGTGGGCCAGCTCACCTTTCGCGATAACCCCGAGGTGCCTTTTTACCTCACCAGTGCGCTCAACGTGGTGCGCCTGGCCGACGAAAGCAGCCCCGATGACGACGAAGCCACCCGCGTGCGCGCGGCCGAAGTGGTGGGCCACCTGCGCCGCACCGGCAACGCCGCCTTTCCGTTTGTGCTGGAAGATGGCCAGCAACATGCGCTGTTTGTGACGCCCCGCGGCGATGTATACAACCAGGCTGGCCAGCGCGTGGCCAAGCTGCACGATTAAAATCGAGGAGCAATTAGTAATGAGCAGTGAACAATGGGGCTAGCCTCGGCTGTTCACTGCTTATTACTAATTGCTCATTACCTACTGTGCCCGAACTACCCGAAGTCGAAACCTACCGACGCTTTATCGACGAAGTGGCCGTGGGCCAGACGATTACCGGCCTGGAGGTGCACGATGCGCACGTACTGGCCGTGCCCGAAGACGATCTGCGCGCCGCCCTGCTGGGCCGCACCATTACCGGCACCGGCCGGCTGGGCAAAAACTGCTTTCTGGAGCTAGATAACGGCCGGCTGTTGGTGCTGCACTTTGGCATGACTGGCGACATTGGCGCTTTTCGCGACGAGGCCGATGCCCCGCGCTTTACGCGCGTGGCGTGGCAGCTCGCCGATTCGGGCTTGAGCCTAGCTTTTATCGACCCGCGCAAATTTGGCCGCATCCGGCTGGCTGACAGCGTTGAAGTCTATCAGAAAGCGAAGAAACTGGGGCCCGACGCATTGCTTATTACTGCTGCCGAGCTGCACCACAAGCTGGGCCGCCGCCGGGTATTTGTGAAGCCGCTGCTACTCGACCAAAGCCTCACCGCCGGCCTCGGCAACTGGATTGTGGATGAGGTGCTGTTCCAAGCCAAAGTTCACCCCGAGCGGCTGGGCAACTCTATCTCCGAAGCAGAATCGGTGGCGCTGCACGCCGCTATCCAGCTGGTGCTGACCACGGCCATTCAGCACGAGGCCCACTACCGGCACTTCCCGAAGTCGTTTCTCATCCACGCCCGCGAGTGGGACGATTCGGCTACGCCAGGCAGCGACGCGCATACGTTTTGCCCCCGCCACCCACAGGTGAAAATCGACAAGTTTTATGTGGGCGGGCGAGCTACGTACACCTGCCCCAAGTGCCAGCCCACGCCAACCGAATAAGCACAAAAACGGCTTCTAGCATACGCTGGAAGCCGTTTTTGTGCTTAGCTAAAACCCTACCCCTACTTCTTTCGCGAAAAAAGAGGGGGGTAGGGCTTTGGGTGCTTACCGACCCACAGCGGCCATCATGGCCTCGGGGTAGCGGGTGCCGGCGGCGGCGCCCAGGGGCAGCAGCTCGTCGAGGTGGCGTAGCTCGTCGGCGCTCAGCGTTACGTCGAGGGCGCCCACGTTTTCTTCGAGGTATTTCACGCGCTTGGTGCCCGGAATGGGCGCCAGGTCATCGCCCTGGGCCAGCACCCAGACCAAGGCTAGCTGGCTGGCCGTGACGCCCTTGCTCTGGGCTAAGTCGCGCAGGTGGCTCACCAGCTTGAGATTCTTGTCGAAGTTTTCGCCCTGAAAGCGGGGCGAGTGGCGCCGGTAGTCGTCGGGGGCGAAGTCGTCGAACTTCTGGATTTCACCGGTCAAAAAGCCGCGGCCGAGGGGCGAGTACGGCACCAGGCCAATACCTAGCTCGCGGAGCAGGGGTAGGATTTCGACTTCCACGTCGCGGCTCCAGAGGCTGTATTCGGTTTGCAGCGCCGAGATGGGGTGCGTGACGTGGGCCCGGCGAATGGAGTCGGGGCCAGCTTCGCTCAACCCTAGAAAGCGCACTTTGCCTTCTTCCACGAGGCGGCTCATGGCACCCACGGTTTCTTCGATGGGCACGCTGGGGTCGACGCGATGCTGGTAGTAGAGGTCGATGTGATCGGTGCCCAGGCGCTTGAGGCTGCCCTCGGCCGACTGCCGCACGTACTCGGGCCGGCCGCTGATACCGCGCTTGCTAGGGTCGTTGAGGTCGCGCACGATGCCAAACTTAGTAGCCAGCACTACCTGGTCGCGGCGGGTTTTGTCTTCTTTAAAGAAGCGGCCAAGCAGCTCCTCGTTGGTGTAGGGGCCGTACATGTCGGCGGTGTCGAAGAACTGGACACCCAGCTCTAGGGCGCGGGCCAGGGTGCGGAGGCTTTCGGCATCGTCGTGCTGGCCGTAGAAGTCGGACATGCCCATGCAGCCGAGGCCGAGGGCCGAAACGGTGAGGCCAGCGCGGCCAAGTTGGCGATTTTGCATAGTAATGGGGGAAAAGGATAGGTTATAAACCGCTGGTAACAGGATTTTGATTTGGTAGCGGCGCGTTTGGCGCGGGCAAACGGTTCTCACAGAGGTTTACGCAGGGGCTCGCGGAGCGTGTGAAAAGCAGAGAAACTTTCGGGGCTGGGCGGGGGTAGGCGTACCTTTGGGACATGAAAAAACTGCTGCTTTTGCCGCTGGCTGCGGCTGTGGGGCTGCTAAGCCTGGGCTTGCCGGGCTGCGGCACCAACTCCCAAACGACGACTACGCCCACGGCGGCCGTGCCCGCTACCCAGGCCCGCGCGCTCGAAGACAGCCTTCTTGCCCACCACGATGTGGCTATGGGCCAGACCGAGCAGCTATTTGCCCTCAAGGCCCAGCTCACGGCCGCCAAAGTGCCGGCCCGCGCGCCCGTGCTGGCCCGCATGCAAGCCGCCGACCGCGCCATGATGACTTGGATGCACCAGTACCAGGCCCCCGACAGCACTGCGCCCGCGGCCCAGCGCCTGGCTTACCTCAAGGGCCAGCAGCAGCAGCTCGACGGCATCGAGCAGCAGCTGCGCGTGGCCATCGACTCGGCCCAGGCCACGCTACGCCGCGCCGGCCGCTAGCCGCGCCCTACCCCCCCGCGGCGGGCGAACGACTCGGCCCCGCCAGCGGTTTACTACTTGGCTAGCCCGGTGCCGAGCCAGCCGCTTTTGCCTTAGCTTGATTTTATGATGCGTGTGAAATTTTTGCCCCTGGCCGCGCTGCTCGCGCTGGCCGGCTGCGGCACTGGCCCCGCGGCCGATATGGGCAGCGATGCCCAGGCCGACAACTCGGTAACCCTACCCTACATTGGCAATTCGGAGCGGCAGGCGGTGCCCGGCCACGACTCGGCGATGGTGCACGCCACAGTGCCGCCCTTCCGGCTGCACGACCAAGATGGCCAGCTCGTGACCAACCAGAGCCTGGCGGGTAAGGTCTACCTCACCGACTTCTTTTTTGCCACCTGCCCCGGCATTTGCCCCAAAATGCAGAGCGAGCTGCTGAAGGTGTACAAGCAGTATGGCACCACGCCCAACCTGCGCTTTATTTCCCAAACCATTGACCCGGAGCACGATGACCTGCCGGTGCTGCGCGACTACGCCCGCCGACTGGGGGTAGGCACGCCCGGCAGCAGCTGGCGCTTTGTGCGGGCCAGCCGCGACACGGCCTATGCCATGGCGGCGGCCTATTTCACGGGCGCCATGCCCGATGCCAAGGCGCCCGGCGGCATTGCGCACAGCGGCACGTTTGCCCTCGTCGATGACCAAGGCCACGTGCGCGGCCTCTACGACAGCCTCAATCCGCAGGAAGTAGTGCGCCTGCAAAAGGAGCTGCCCGTGCTGCTGGCCGAGGTAAAAACCCGGTCGGGCGCCCCCACCACGGCCGCCCGCTAAGCGCTGGGCTACCAGCCCGCTGCTCGTGGTTGCGGGCCGGTGGCGTAGCCCGCCCAACCGGCGTTTTTTGTTGCCTTCCCTACCCCATGCGTTTTTCTGCTTTTGCCGTCGCTTTTTCGGGCTTTGCCTTGCTGGCGCTGCCCGGCTGCTTCACCAACAAGGGGCACCAGGGCGAGCGCCTCTATGGGCAGCACTGCGCCAGCTGCCACGGCGAGCAGGGCGAGGGCATTGGGCAACTGGTGCCGCCACTGGCCGGCTCCGACTACCTGGCCCAGCACGCGGGCCAGCTGGCCTGCATTGTGCGCCACGGCCTACAGGGACCCATCCGGGTCAACGGCGTGGCCTATAATCAATTAATGCTGGGCGTGCAAGACACGACCACGCACCGCCACCTCTCGCCAGCCCAGGTTACCAACCTACTCAACTTTTTGGAAAGCCACTGGGGCAACCACCCCGGCCCCGGCGGCGTGCGCACCATTGCCGGCACCGAGGCCGAGCTGCGCGCCTGTGGCGAACACTAGGCTACCTTTGCGACGCCCCGCGCCGCGGTCTTCCCCTTACTTCTCACCCTTACCAAGCAGTACTACGTTTATGGGTCTCTTTGACTTTCTAAAGAACAAACCGGAGTCGGACTCCGCCCAGCCTACCTCGTCGCCTACTCCCACCCCACCGGCCGCAGCTGGCGGGGCGGCTCCTGCCCCTAAAAGCGGCCCCCGCTACCAGGGCTCGGCCCACGTGGCGCCAGCCGCGCCGGTGCCTACCCCCCTGCCCGCTCCCCAAGCTAGCCCGGCCCCTCTGGCCCCGCCGCCCGTGCCGGAGTTTCCGTTCGAGCCCCAAAACGTGCTGGAGCACTTGCTGCTGCTAGCCCCGGTGGATGAGAATGCCCGCCCGGCCTTCTACCAGGCGCTGCTGCAAGAAAATATTCTGATGGTACTGGCCCACGACGAGAACATCGGCCTGGGCGAAGTGCAGCTCACCGAAGGCCAGCAGATTCAGTTGCAGGTGCTGCAGGATGGTCGCCTGCCCATTTTCACCTCCGAGGCGCGCCTCAGCGACGGCGGCATGGATGCGGCCAGCGTGAGCTGGGTAACCATTCCGGGCCAGGCGTTTTTTGGCATGACCCAAGGGCAAGACTGCGTGCTGAACCCCTTTTCGCCAGCGGGCAAGCTGCTACCGGCGGCCGAAATTCAGGCCCTGCTGGCTGGCCAGCTCGGCGGCGACGGCAGCGCCCTGCCCACCGATGCACAAGTGACGCTGGGTGCCCCTGCCGAACTGCCCGAAGGCCTAGCCGAATCGCTGGTAGCCTTTGGCGAAGCCAACCCGGCCATCCGGAAGATTTACCTGGCCCAAATGCAGCTGGTAGGCAACGACAACTTGCCGCCGCGCTTGCTGCTGGGCTTCGACACCACCGACCAAAACCCCGAGTTTATGCAGCAGCTCGGCCCCGCGCTGGAAGGCCGCACCGGCGATTTTCAGCACGTAGACTTGATGCTGATTGACCTAGAATCGGATGAGGGCGTGAATCCCTACTTCCGCCAGCCCGAGGTGCAGCCGCTGTACGAGGCGTAAGGCGCAGCTACCTTTTTTACTACCAAAAGGAGGGGTAGGAACCGGCAGGCCAGTGGCCGCGTGGTTCCTACCCCTCCTTTTGGTGGTAATAAATACTAAGTAGCGGCAATGGCGGCTTCGGCGGCCGCTTCGGCTTCTTCGTGGCGGGTAATGAACTTCTTGAACAGCGGGCGCAGGCCAAAGTAGAGGGCCAGCACCACCGGCACCGCCGCCACCGCCCAAATCATGAGCGCGCCCAGCTCGGCGCGCCACAACAGGTGCAGCACGTGGCTCCAGCCATCCGTTTTGACCATGCCCTTAATTTGGTCTAGGCTGAGGTGAGCCACCTCACGGCCTTGCCCCAGCATGGTGGCGCCCCAACGCAAAAACGGCAGCAGCAGCAGCAGCTGCACGGGGCTTAGCACGTGGCACACCAGCTGCATAGCTGCCACGTTGAGCTTGAGGCGCAGGGCTACGGCCGTACTCACGAGGGTGGTAATGCCAAAAGTAGGCACCAGCCCAAAGGCTACCCCCAGGCCCACCGTAAGGGCTAGGCTACCAGGCTCAAGGCCCGCTTTGAGCAAACTCATGAACGGGTCAACGAGCCGGCGCTGCACCCAGGTGCGGGGCGGGGCTTCGGGCAGGGCCCGCACCCCGGTGGCGGAGATGGACGTAATACTCATGCGTAACTAGCCGTCAAAATACTTGTTAGTAGCGCGCCCGGCTACCCGTGTAGCAGCAGCGTGGGCGGCCCGGCGGCCGGCCCTTTTTACCTAGTCTGGCGCAAAATGTTGTCGGGCAGGCGTTAAGTTTCTCATGTCTAAGACCCTACCCCCCGCCAAGCCGCTGCCGCACCACTTTCCGTGGTGGGTAGAGCAGTGGCTGATGCTGCGCCGCGCAGCCCGCGAGCTGGCGGCCAACGACCCGCTGCGGCTGGGCGCGGCCACGGCCTTCTTCACTTCGTTTGCGCTGCCGCCCATCTTGCTCATTTTAGTGCAGCTGCTGGGGGGGCTCTACTCGGCGCGCGGCGCCCGCCTGATGCTGCTCACCAAGCTGGGCGAGGTGATTGGCAGCACCGCCACCAGCCTGGTGGCCCAAACGGTGCACAACGTAGCCCACGCTGGCCGCACGCGGCTTATTACGTGTCTGGGGTTCGTGTTTTTGCTGTTTGTGGCCACCACGCTTTTTACTATTATTCAGCACTCGCTCAATCAGTTGTGGCACGTGCGGCCGCGGCGGCAAGTAAGCCAAGTGTCGGTGGCCGCGCGCGAGCGGCTGCGCTCGGCGGGCGTGCTGCTGGCCACGGCGGCCCTTTCGGTGCTGGCTTTTTCGGCCGATGCGGCGCTGGCCCTCTTCGCCGATTTCGTGTCCGATTTCGACCCCACGTTTGCCTTCTACGTCATTTGGGTGCTCAACCTGCTGGTGAGTCTGCTCATTCTGGCGGCGTGGTGCGGCTTCGTGTTTCGCACCCTGAGCGCGGCCAAAGTGCCCTGGCGGGCTGTGCGGCGCGGGGCGCTGCTTACGGCAGTGCTCATCGAGCTGGGCGAGCGGGTGCTGGGCCAGCTGCTAGTGGGCCGCGACCTGGGGCCCATCTACGGGCCGGCGGCCAGCTCGGTGCTGGTGCTGCTGTTCGTGTTTTACTCGGCCATGATTTTCTACTTCGGCGCGGCGTTTACCAAGGTCTACGCCCACCACGTGGGACTGGATATTCGGCCCAAGAAAACCGCCGTGCGCTACCGGCTGGTGAACGTGGCCGAATGAGTAAAAGGGTAAGCTTTCGCTTGCCACAGCTACTGGTAGCAAGCGAAAGCTTACCCTACCTGCCGGTCGTACCTTTGCCAGATGCAAGCTGATTCTGCCACTCCGGCCACTTTTTCTGATTTCAATCTTTCGCCCGAACTCCTGCAAGGCCTGGCCGAGCTCAATTTCGACAAGCCTACCCCTGTGCAGGCGCTCGTATTGCAGCCCGCCCTCGATGGGCAAGACGTGGCCGGGCAGGCGCCCACTGGCTCGGGCAAAACGGCCGCTTACGGCCTCGCCATCTTGGCGCAGGTAGACCCCAACGCCAAGGCTGTGCAAGCCATTGTGTTGGTGCCAGCCCGCGAGCTGGCCCTGCAAGTGCGCGATGCGCTCAAGAGCCTGGGCAAGTACATGGCGGCGCCCGGCCTGCGCGTGGCGGCCCTCTACGGCGGCCACGCCATGCGCGACGAGGTGCAAACCCTACAGCAAACGCCCCACGTGGTGGTGGCTACCCCCGGCCGCCTGCTCGACCACCTGGAGAAGCGCAACATCATCCCGAACCAACTGAAAGTGTTGGTATTGGATGAGGCCGACAAGCTGCTGGACTTGAAGTTTCAGGAAGAGATGGCGACCATCATCAGCCGCCTGCCGCGCCGCCGCCAAACACTGCTGTTCTCGGCCACCATGCCCGATAAGGTGATGGGCCTGGTGCGCGACTACCTCACCCGCCCCCGTATGCTAACCGCCGCCGGTGGCCTCAACGGCGAGATAACCGGTGCGGCGCTGCCCGCTTCGCTCACCCTGCGCGGCCACGTGCTCAATGCGGTAGAAGACAAGCCCGGCGCGCTCTACCACCTGCTGCAACAGCCCGAAACGGGCCAGACGCTCATCTTCGCCAACACCCGCGATAAGGTGGAGGAACTAGCCCAGTTTCTGCGCGGTCGGGGCGTGGCAGCCGAGGTGCTGCACGGCAAACTGCCCCAACCCGAGCGCGACAAGGCCCTGATGAAGCTGCGCAACAACTCGGCTCAGGCACTAGTAGCCACCGACGTAGCCGCGCGCGGCATCGATGTGCCGGCCCTCGACACGGTTATCCAGTATGACCTGCCGCACGACGCCGAAACCTTTCAGCACCGGGCCGGCCGCACGGCGCGGGCCGGCGTGGCCGGCACCGCGCACCTGCTGGCCACCCCGCCCGAGCAAGCCCGCGTGCAGGCTTGGCCCTCGGCCCAAGGCGCGCAGTGGAAGCGCCTGGTGCCCCCGGCCATGCCGCCCGCCAACGCCGCCAACAAGCTGCCACGCCCCGAAACCATTACGCTGCACGTGACGGCCGGCAAGAAGCACAAAGTGAGCGCCCACGACCTGGTCGGTGCCTTCGTGAACGTGGGCGGCCTCGAACGCCACACAGTGGGCCGCATTGAGGTATTCGACTTTTATTCGTACGTAGCCGTGCCCCGCAAGCAGGCTGCCGAGCTACTCGAAAAGCTCAACGGCGCTAAAGTGAAAGGTGTGAAAGTGCGCGTGACCGAAGTAGCGTAGCGCACTTTCGCCCATGAGGTAACCAAGTAGCGCAAAGCGAGTCATCTTGCTCGCTTCGCTTGCATTACTCCCCTAAAAACGAGAGACCGGCACGCGTTGCTTAGCGTGCCGGTCTCTCGTTTTTGCTCAAGCCCTACCCCCTACCAACTCAGCGACTTTTTTAGGTAGGCAGTTAGCTCGTTGCCAATCAGCTCCTGCTCGGCCAGGCTGGGGTGGGCGCCGCAACCGGCGTTGTAGCTGCGCGCGAAAAAGAATTTGTCGATGTTTTTTTCGCCGCCAGCCTGGGCCGCTGCCACCACGCCGGTGAGGTAGCGGCGCAGCACGGCCGTAAGGCGGGCGTCGGCCATGGGGCTGGTGAGGCACAAGAGGCGGGCCCGGGGGTAGTCGGCCCGTAGGGTTTTGAGGAAGCTTAGGTAGGCGCTGCAAAATTGCACCGAGTCTTGCACGCCATCGTTTTGGCCCAGGCACGCGGTGACCAAGTCGGGCTGGTAGCGGCTGGTGTCCCAGGCCCTACCCCCAACTTTTAGGTCGGTGGTGGCAAACTCCTGGGGCATCAGGTTGGGCTTGTCGCAGCAGCTGTGTATCAGGCCGATGCCCGACTCGGCAGTGAGCTGCCACTCGGCCCCGAGGGCGCGGGCCGTGCGGGAGCCATAGGCCTGGTAGGCGCTATGCTGGTCGTACCAGGTGCCCTGGCCGCAGGCAATGGCGCTGGCATCGGCCCCGTAGCCGCAGGTGATGGAGTTGCCGATAAACTCAATCTTGTGGCTGGGGCGCGGCGGTGGGGGTAGCAGCTGGGCGCAGGTCAGGCCCGCAAATTCGAGGTAGCCGATGCCGGCCTCAGTGTCTTTGCAAATGACCAGCGTGTGGTCGGTATTGGGCAGGCCCTCGGCCACCACCAGCGTGTTGGTGGGGCCCGCGAGCCGACGGCGCGACTCCTGGCCATCGACTAGCACGTGCACGTAGTTGTGGTTTTTGCCATACAGCACCTCGTCGGTGAGCTGCACCGTGCACGACGGCCCCCGGAAGCGCACCGTCAGGTACACGCCCGGCGCCCAGAAGCGCGGCTTTTTGGCATCGCTAAAATCGACCCGGCCCGTGTACTGAATGCGGGGGTTGTCGGCGGCGAAGAACCGGGGCTTGGGTGCGGCAGCGTAGCTAGGCAGGGGTAGGGCCGCGAGGGTCAGCAAGCTGGCCAGCAGAATATTTTTCATATAAATTCTTTACGAACAGTTATTTGTGACCTTCGGTGATACCGGGCCAGGAGTCGGTGCGGAAAGGCACGGCGGGCAGGCCCTCTTTATTGTAAAGGTTACCATTGGGCGAGTCGGCCCAGTCGTAGCGCACGGCTACGGGACTTGGTACCTGCTCGCTTTGCACTACCACCTCGTTGCCCACGAGCCTGGCCGTGGCCCAGTAAAACTTTTGGTCGGCCCCGGCCACTGCAAAGCCTTGCAAAGCTCCACCGCCCTTAGCGAGCAGCCCCGTACCCAGCTGCGCAAACTTCAGCCTAATGGTCGGGCCGGCCACTGCCATGCTCGTATAAGTAGGGCCACTGTACACTAGTTGGTTATCGCCGTAGGCCACGCGGCGGGCGGCCAGTGCCAGGCGGTGGCCCACCTCCTGCTTGTTGTGGGGGTGAATGTCGGCGGGGTCGCCGATGTCGATGGCCGTGGCCATGCCAGTGCGGGGCAGCTTCAGGGCCATCGCCTGCGCCTCGCGCAGCTCGGCCCAAGCTGAGGCGGCAGGCTGGGGCTGAGCGGGCTGAAAGTTGGCGAGCTGCACGAATAGGAAGGGCAGGTCGGCGCCAAAGTGCTGGCGCCAGTCGGCGATGAGGGCCGGAAACAGCGTGCGGTACTGTGCCGCCCGGTCGGCGTTGGTTTCGCCCTGGTACCAGATAACTCCCTTAAAGGCAAAGGGCTGGAGCGGCGCAATCATGGCATTGTAGAGGGTGGTAGGGGCCATCTGGCCACCGCCGGGCGCGGGCGCCACGGGCTGGTCCTGGGGGGGTAGGCCCACTTGGTACTGCCAAGGCCCTGCCAGCGACAGGGTTTGGCTGGCGCTGCGCAGGGCCAGCTGGTCGGGCTGCCCCGCAATGCCGCCGCCACCACCCTGGTCTACCACGCGCACGGCCAGCACGTTGCGGCCCGGCCGCAGCACGCCGGCGGGCACCTGGTAGGTGCGCAGCTTTTCGTAGCCGTTGGTGCTACCCACTTTCACCCCATTTATGTAGGTGCTGTCGATGTCGTCAATCTTGCCCAGCGTCAGAGTCACTGGCTGGCCGGCCATGGCCGCGGGCAGGTCGATTTCCTTCCGAAACCACACAATGCCGTCGTAGATGGCCAGGGCCGGGGTAGCTTCCCACAGGCCAGGCAGGGCCATGGTGGGCCAGGCACGGGCGTCGAAGTCGGGCGCGGCCCAGGTCTGGCCGTTGGGCAGGTAGCCTTTGTCATGGGCGCGCACGTTGCGCATCAGCTCGCGCTGCTGGTCGGCGTAGGCGCGCTGGTCGTCGTTGAGGTTAGTGGTTTTGGTGGCGAAAGTGGCGATGCGCGGGCCAAACTCGGGAAAGCTGCGCAGGCCCTCGGCGCTCACCCAGGCTTCGGCGGGCGTGCCGCCCCAGCTGCTCACCACTACGCCCATCGGCACCTGGTACTGCTGGTATAAATCGCGGCTAAAAAAGTAGGCCGCCGCCGAAAAGCCGGCCACCGTAGCCGGGCTACACACCTGCCAGCCAGTGCCCGCTGCTTCGGCCTGCGGGCGGTAGGCCACAGCCTGGTCGGCGGTAAAGAAGCGGATATTAGGGAAGTTGGCGGCAGCGATTTCCTGATCGGCATTCTGGGTAGGCTGGTAGCCACCTGGGCCATCCTTTACCTTAAACTGCATGTTGGACTGCCCCGAGGCCAGCCACACGTCGCCTACCAGCACATCGGTCAACGTAATGGTATTCTGGCCCTTTACGGTGAGCGCGTAAGGCCCGCCGGCGGGGTAGGCGGCAGCGTAGCTTGCCAGCGCCCGCTAGCGTCGGGGGCAGTAGCGCGGTAGGTTTTACCCCGAAACGTGAGGCTAACGGCCTCGCCCGGCGCGGCCCAGCCCCACACGGGCACGGGGCGGCCGCGCTGCAGCACCATGTGGCTGCCCACCAGCGCGGGCAGGCGCACGGTAGCGTGGGCGGCCGAGACCAACAGGCTCAGCCCAAAGGCAGCCGTGAGTTTAGAAACAGACATACTCGTGGAGGGTGGGAAAGAGGTGCGGTGGCAGTGAGCCAAGGCGAAGGTCGGGCAGAAGCGCGGGTTCTGGCTAGTAGTGCTGGCTGGGCTCAAAAAGTAACGTTGAAACGCGTGAATAATCCTTTTTTCCAGCTTGGTGCGCTGACGTAGAGATGGCTATTTTTGGCTTGCCATACTGAATCTATCCCACGCATTTGGCGCTGTTTGGCGCGCGGGTGTGCTTCAAAGCCTTTTCCTTTGCCCAAGCTCGTGCGGCCCGCCGCCTTTTACCAGTCAGGCTGACCATGCGCGCTGGGCGCGCCGAGCCCCTACCCCCTGCTCGCTGAGCAGGTTTATTCCTTACCGCCGCCCTACTTGCCCTACTCCCCTCTCCCACAGCAAGTTCTCTTTGTTTGCAGCCAGAACCGCTGGCGCAGTCTCACCGCCGAACGGTTATTCGACGGCCACCCGCGCGTGCAGGCACGCTCGGCGGGCACCGAGCCGGGGGCCAGGGTGCGCGTGGCGGCGGGCCACCTAGGCTGGGCCGACATCATCTTCGTGATGGAGAAAAAGCACGCCGACCGTCTGCGCGCCAAGTTTGGGCCCCTGTTACAAGGCAAGCCCATGATTAACCTGCGCATTCCCGACGAGTATCAGTTTCAGGACCCTGCGCTGGTGGCCTTGCTGCACGAGCGGCTGCACGGCTGCTACGGCGCCCCGCTAGCCGACATGCAGTAACGCGCCCACCCGTACTTTTGCCCTCTATGAAGTTTACCGTTGCACAGATTGCCCAGGTAGTGGGCGGCACCGTGGAAGGTGAGGTCGAGGCTACCGTATCGAGCCTAGCCAAAATTGAAGAGGCCGGCTCCGGCTCGCTGGCCTTTTTGGCCAATGCCAAGTACGAGTCTTTCCTTTATACGACCGGGGCTACGGCCGTGCTAGTTAGCACCGAGCTGGCGCTGCGCCAGCCGGTGGCGGCGAGCCTCATTCGGGTGCCCGACCCCTACTCGGCGTTCACCAAGCTGCTCGAATTTTACCAGCAAGCCACGCGCGTGGGCAAGCGCGGCGTGGAGCAGCCCAGCTTTCTGGGCGAGGGCTCGACGCTGGGTGCGGGCCACTACCGGGGGGCATTTTCGTACATCGGCGAGGGCTGCGTACTAGGTGAAAACGTGCTCATCTTTCCGCACGCCTTCATCGGCGACCGGGTGCGCATCGGCGACAATTCGATTATTCACGCCGGAGCCAAGATTTACGCCGACACCGTGATTGGCCAGCGCTGCGTGGTAAAGGCCGGCGCAGTAGTGGGCACCGACGGCTTTGGCTTTGCGCCGCAGCCCGACGGCTCGTACAAAGCCATTCCGCAGATTGGCAATGTGGTGCTCGAAGACGATGTGAGCATTGGGGCCAATGCCACCATCGACTGCGCCACGATGGGCAGTACCGTGGTGCGCCAGGGGGCTAAAATCGACAACCTCGTGCAGCTGGCCCACAACGTAGAAGTAGGCCGCCACACCGTTATCGCGGCTCAAACGGGCATTGCGGGCTCGGCCAAAATCGGGGCTTATTGCGTGCTGGCCGGGCAGGTAGGCATGGCCGGCCACGTAACGCTGGCCGACAAAACGACCGTGACGGCGCAGTCGGGCATCGGCAAAACGGTGCGGCAGCCGGGCCAGTACTTGCAGGGCTCTACGGCCTTCGATTTCAAGCAAAACCAGCGGGCACAGATTGTTTTTCGGCGCTTGCCCGAGCTCGAACAGCGCGTAGCGGCCCTCGAAAAAAGCTCGCCAGCGCCGGATAAGGCGTAGCTTTGCACCGGCGTAATTGCTGATTGTTGATTGCTGATTGAGGAATGCTCTAAAAGCAGCTGAGTAGCAGGCCCTTGGCCGGGCGACTTGCGCTGGCTAGCACGCCGTCACCAACAATCAACGACCAACAATCAACAACCAACTAATGAACGATAAACAACACACAATTAAGGCCCCCGTCACGGTGCGGGGCATTGGGCTGCACACGGGCGCAGAGGCGACCATGACGTTTTGCCCCGCGCCGGTGGGCCACGGCTACAAGTTTCAGCGCGTCGACTTGCCAGGCCAGCCCTTGGTTGATGCCGACGTAGATAACGTGGTGGACCTCTCGCGGGGCACCACCATCGAGCAAAACGGCGCCCGCATCAATACCGTGGAGCACACGCTGGCAGCCCTCGTGGGCTTGCAGCTCGACAACGTGCTCATTCAGCTCAGCGGCCCCGAGCCGCCCATCATGGACGGCTCATCGGCTGAGTTTATCAAAGCCTTGAATACCGTGGGCTTTGAGGAGCAAAATGCGCTGCGCAACTACTACGAGATTCCCGATACCATTCGCTACGTCGATAATGCCCGCGGCGTCGAGATTGCGGCCCTGCCACTGGCCGACTACCGCCTCACGGTGATGGTAGACTACAACTCGCCGGTACTGGGCTCACAGCACGCCACACTCACTGATATTAAGCAGTTTAGCGACGAGATTTCTTCATCGCGCACGTTCTGCTTTTTGCACGAGCTGGAGTATCTCTACAAGTCGAACCTCATCAAGGGTGGCGATTTGAGCAATGCTATTGTGGTGGTCGACCGCGTGGTGAGCGAGGATGAGCTCGACGAGCTGGCCGCGATGCTGGGCAAGCCCAAGGTATCGGTGAAGAAGGAAGGCATCTTGAATAACGTGGACCTGCGCCACAAAAACGAGCCCGCCCGCCACAAGCTGCTCGACCTCGTGGGCGACCTCGCCCTGGTGGGCCGCCCGCTGAAAGGTCAGATTTTGGCCGCACGCCCTGGCCACGCTGCCAATGTGGCCTTTGCTAAGCGCATCAAGAAGAAGATGCTCGAAGACCGCACCAGCGCCGTGCCGGTGTACGACCCCGCCCGTGAGCCGGTGATGGACATCAACCGCATTATGCAGGTGCTGCCCCATCGCTACCCCTTCCTGCTGCTCGATAAAGTGATTCATCTCGACTCGCAGATGGTGACGGCCGTGAAGAATATCACGATGAACGAGCCGTTCTTCCAGGGTCACTTTCCGGGTAACCCCGTGATGCCCGGCGTGCTCCAAATCGAAGCCATGGCCCAGACCGGCGGCATCTTGGTGATGAACACCGTGCCCGACCCGGAGAACTATTGGCAGTATTTCTTAGGTATCGAAAATGCCCGCTTCCGCAAGAAAGTGTTGCCCGGCGATACGATTATCTTTCACTGCGTGCTCACGGCCCCTATCAAGCGCGGCATTGCCAAGATGAAGGGCCAGGCATTTGTGAATGGCAAAGTGGTGTGCGACGCCGAGATGAGTGCCGCCATCGTGCGCAAAGACAATGTTTAATTTCTAAGTGATGAGTGACGAGTAATGAGTAATGAGTTGGTTTCTCTCCTGTAAGGCCGCCACTCTAACTCATACTTCATAATTCATAACTCATAACTCTTCCCAGAATGATTTCCCCGCTCGCTTATATCCACCCCGCTGCCCGGCTCGCGCCGGGGGTTACCGTCGAACCGTTCACTACTATTGCCGGCGATGTGGAGATTGG
>Ga0160428_1000242_pt1 | contig 66676 bp, 54 predicted proteins | sample SolpanmetagenomM_FD_108198 | JGI IMG/M metagenome (GOLD analysis project Ga0160428, IMG submission 108198) | Solar panel surface microbial communities from Lawrence Berkeley National Laboratory, California, USA - M | ecosystem: Engineered > Built environment > Solar panel > Unclassified ... | reverse complement strand
TGGTGGCCGCCGCGCTGGCTATCATCGTGGACTACAGCAAGTTTGGCGACAAGCATACCTACGCCAAAATCACGGGCAACGGCAAGTTTGACACCCACGACGCGGAGGGCGACACGCTCTACGGCGTCGATGTATTTGTGGACCCCGAGTACCGCAGCCTGCGCCTGGGGCGCCGCCTCTACGACGCCCGTAAGGAGCTGTGCGAGAGCCTCAACCTGCGCGCCATGGTGGCCGGCGGCCGTATTCCCGGCTACGCTGCCTACGCCAACGAGATGACGCCCGCCAAGTACGTGGAGATGGTGCGCAACAAGGAGCTGACCGACCCCATCCTCACCTTCCAGCTCTCGAACGAGTTTTATGTGCGTAAAATCATTCGCGGCTACCTGCCTTACGACTCAGAATCAAAGGCTTACGCGACGTTGCTGGAATGGATTAACGTGTACTACGACGAGGAGTTTGACAAGCTCATCGGCAACCAGAAGTCGAACGTGCGCATCGGCATTGTGCAGTGGCAGATGCGGGCTACCAAAAGCCTGGAGGACTTTTTCCAGCAAATCGAGTTTTTTGTAGACACCGTGAGCGGCTACAAGGCTGACTGCGTGCTGTTTCCCGAGTTTTTCAACGCCCCCATGATGGCCCTGACGAATGAATCGGCGGCCTCGGCGGCCATTCGGGGCATGGCCGCCTTCACCGAGCCCATCAAGGTGCGCATGATGGAGCTGGCCGTGAGCTACAACATCAACGTTATTGCCGGCTCGATGCCGGTGTACGAAGATGGTAAACTATACAACGTGAGTTACTTGTGCCGCCGCGACGGCACCGTGGACGAGCAGTACAAGCTGCACGTAACGCCCGACGAGGCCAGCTACTGGGGCATGCGCGGCGGCGACAAAATCAAGTGTTTCGACACCGATTTCGGTAAAATCGGCATCCTGGTGTGCTACGACGTGGAATTTCCCGAGCTGTCGCGCATTCTCAGTGACGAAGGCATGAAAATTCTGTTCGTGCCTTTCTGGACCGACACCAAGAACGCCTACCAGCGCGTGCGCATCTGTGCGCAGGCCCGCGCCATCGAAAACGAGTGCTACGTGGCCATCACGGGTTCGGTGGGCAACCTGCCGCGCGTCGAGAACATGGACATCCAGTACTCGCAGTCGGCGGTGTTCAGCCCCTCGGACTTTGCTTTCCCGCACGATGCCATCGTGGCCGAGGCCACACCCAACACGGAGATGACCCTCATCGCCGACCTCGACCTCGACCTGCTCAAAGACCTGAACACCAGCGGCGCCGTGCGCAACCTGCGCGACCGCCGCAAGGACCTCTACGGCCTGAGCTGGCTGAAAAAAGCCGACCAGGCCCGCGACGAAGAGCTGCTGGCGCAAGGCGAGGAGCGCCAGCCCGCCACCAAGCCCAGCCGCCGCAAGGCCCTGGCGGCGGGCTAAACAGCTATTTTTATTGAGCGCCCGCCCGCAGTGCTTTGGTACTGCGGGCGGGCGTTTGCTTTATAGCAACAGCAGCCTCACCCGCTGACCCTCTCTCCAAAGAGAGGTACTGGCCGTTGATTATAGTTTCTGAGTAACCTAAGTTGTGAGATAGGAGGGGTGTAAAAAAGTCTGCGCGAGCATAATGGGGGCGGGTTATAGTTTCTGACCTACCCATTCCGCCTTCCTATGCTCGCGCAGACTAGTGGAATGCCTTTGGTTATTGAACAATTTGTTTTCTTTAACCCGCTCCGGGTGCCCGCTGCCGACTGAGTCCTGTTATGGTCGGTCCGACGCCCAGGTGTTGATTATGGCTCTGGCGCTCCTTCACGACAATTCTATTAGAACTGCTAGTCAGCTTATTAGCCAGGGTCTGATTAACAGATTCTTAAGTGCATACACCCATTTTGCTGCCATATTTAGCAGGCTGATTATCAGCAAAAACGTGATTTATTATTCACTAAGTGTATTGCCGTTCACTACGGCCCAGTATATTCGCCCAGCTCGTTTATCATTTCACCCCCATTTTTTAGCGTATGCGAAAACATTTACTTCCTCTCTCAGCCATTGTCTTAGTGATGGGAGCACGCGACTTGCATGCTCAGACCCGCGCCGTATCGGGTACGGTGAAGGGCGCTGATGGCACCGCCATCCCAGGCGCTACAGTGCTGGTAAAAGGCACTTCGCTTGGCACCTCTACGAACGCCGACGGGCGGTTCGACATCCAAGTACCAACTACGGCCAATACCCTGGTGGTTTCCTACATAGGCTACGAAAGCCAACAGGTAGCTATCGGTAGCCAGTCGACGGTGAACATAACGCTGGCCGCAACCCAGGCGGGCCTTGACGAAGTAGTAGTAGTGGGCTACGGTGTAGTGCAGGCCCGCCGCGAGTCGTCGGGCACCATTGCCACGGTAGCGGGCAAGGAAATTGCCAACCTACCGGTACAAAGCTTCGACCAAGCCTTGCAGGGTCGGGCGGCCGGCGTGAATATCACCACTCCCAACGGGGTACTCAACAACCCGCCGGTTATTCGCGTGCGAGGCGCGAATTCTATCACACTCAGCTCGCAGCCGCTGGTAGTTATTGACGGTATTCCAACCTACAACGGGAACAACTCATCGGTAGGTAGCGTGCCTAATAACCCGCTGGCAAGCATCAACCCTGATGATATCGAAAGCGTGGAAGTGCTGAAGGATGCCGCTTCAACGGCTATTTACGGCTCACGCGCTACCAACGGGGTTATCCTGGTCACCACCAAGCGGGGCCGCCAGGGCCAGAGCCACCTCGGCTACAGCGCCTGGGTGGGCATGACCAAGCCGGTGCGCCTGTACGAGATTTTGAACACGCAGGATTACGTAGCCGTCAAGAACGAAGCGGTACGTAACCTATTCAGCATCCGCGGCTTGCAGTATCCTACTAAGGATTATTTCACTGTTGCGAACGATGCCAACGGCAACCCTATTCAGACCAACTGGTACGACTATATTTACCAAACGGGGGTGTCGTACAATCATAGCCTGAATTTTTCGGGCGGCAACGAGAAAACCACTTACTACGCTTCGGCTGACTATACCAAGCAGAAGGGTATGCTGAAGCAAAACGAATTTCAGCGCTTCGGTGGCCGACTCAACATTGACCATAAGCTGTTCAGCCGCTTTACGATTGGAGCCCGTTTTAATTACTCCAACAGCTTTAACCAGTCGCCCAACTCAGGCTCTATTTCGGGCGGCGCGTTTGGCACGGGCGGCCTGGGCCGCATTCCGCTGGTTTTGCCCCCCAACATTTCGCCCTACAATGCTGACGGTACTTACAACCTTTACAACGGCGCGCTAGGACCGGGGCCCAACCTCAACCCCAGCTTTGCAGCGAACTCGGCCTCGTATGGCACTCCACTTTACCTAAGCTACTACAACCCGGTAGTTGACCTAGACCAAAACTATTTCCGTTCGCGTAGCAATCAGATTCAGGGGAGCATCTATGCCGACCTGGAGCCGCTTAAAGGCTTACACCTGCGCACTACCTATGGCATAGACAACGTGTCGTTTGACGACAACGCTTTTTATAACAAGCAAGGTGGCGACGGCTACTCGACTGGCGGCGGGGCTTACAACTACTACCGCACCTTTAACCGCTGGAACTGGCAAAACACGGCTTCTTACAGCCACACGTTCGGCGAAAAGCACGGCCTGGACCTGCTAGCGGGCAACGAGCAGCAGTACACGGCCCAGACGCGCTACACCGTGAACCGCACGCAGCTGGCCGACCCCTTCTTTACCAACTTCGAGGGCAACTATACCAACGTAGCTACCGACAATACCTACAACTACGTGGGTAACAACTACCTGGTATCGTTCTTCGGCCGCGTGGCGTATAACTACGACCATAAGTACCTGCTGACCTTCAACGCCCGCCGCGACGGCTACTCGGCCTTCGCTAACCCCTGGGGCAACTTCTACGGCGGCTCACTGGGCTATATCATCTCGGAAGAGGGCTTCTGGAAAAACTCGGCCATCAACAACACGCTGTCTTTCCTGAAAGTATCGGGCAGCTATGGCTCGGTGGGTAACAACCAAGGCATTGATGATTATTCTTCGCAGCAGCTCTACGGCTCTGGGCTATACGGCTCCGCCGCTACGATTTTTTACTCGCAGGCCGGCAACCCGGCCGTGCGCTGGGAAACGAGCCGCAAAACGGATATCAGCTTGAACGTTGGGCTGTTTCACGACCGCCTCACGGGTGAGTTTACGTACTACCGCAACGTAATTGACGGTCTAATTCTGCCCGTGCCAACGGCGCCGTCACTGGGCATTCCGGGTAACGGAAGTACTTCACCAATAGGCAGCCCCAGCACCTATGGCACCAGCATCAATGCCAACGTGGGGAGCATGCTCAACCGGGGCTTCGAAGCGAGCCTACGCTACGCCGCCATCCAAGGCAAAGCTTTTACCTGGACGGTGAGCGGCAACCTGACCACGCTGCACAACGAAGTGTTGTCGCTGGCTGATAACCTGCCTTACATCTCGGGCTCGACTTCGGGCCTCGAAACGGTGAACTACACTACGGTAGGCCGCTCGATAGGCTCAATCCTGGCTATCCCTGACCTGGGCGTGAACCCCGATAACGGCCGCCGTATGGTACAGAAAGCTAACGGTACCGTTGCGCAGTACCAGTACAACGGCTCGGGCTGGACCGACCGCGCCACTGGCCAAGCCACGGCTGCCCCCAGCCAGCTTACCGATGGCCAATATTACGGCCCGGTATTGCCCACCTGGTACGGCGGCCTCGACAACACATTCACTTTCAAAGGTTTTGACCTGGGCGTATTCATCCAGTTCTCGGGTGGCAACTACATCTACAACGGCACCAAAGCCGGCCTGCATGACCAGCGCTTTTGGAACAACGCGGTGGATATCAAGGACCACTGGACGGCGGACAACCACAATGCGAAGTACCCCCAGCTTGTGTACGGCGACAACGTGTCGAACGGCTCGGCGTTGATTATTTCTTCTAACATCGAGAAAGGTGACTTTGCCCGCCTGCGCAACGTGCAGCTTGGCTACACCATCAAGTCGGGCCTGCTGAGCAAGGCCAACGTGTCGAGCGCCCGCCTCTACGTGCAAGTGCAGAATGCGGCGCTCGTGACCAAGTACTCGGGCATTGACCCCGAAATCTCGTCGAACGGCGCCAGCAACACCGCCCCCGGCGTTGACCGGAATTCGGTGGGTCAGGCGCGCACTTATACGGCCGGCGTAAACGTCAACTTCTAATCCAGCTTATTCATGCAATTTCTTACCAGAAAGCCTTTTATGACGGCGGCAACGGCTACGATGCTGCTGCTGGGCACTGCCTCGTGCCGCGAGGAGCTACTGCACCCTGTACCGACCACTCAATTTTCTGACCAGGTAGTATTCGACACGCCCGACCGCATTCTGCTCCAGGTAAATGGCCTGTACAGCTTCGTTAAAACCGGCAACTTCTTAGGCGGCCGCTACCAGATTTACGGCGACATTCGGGCCAACGACTTCCTGAACCGCACCACCAACGCCGTAACCGGCTACCAGGTATGGTCGCACACCGAAACGGAAACCTCCTCCAACGACGTAATCAACTGCTGGAGCTACGGCTATGGGGCTATTAACCAGATAAATGTGTTTCTGGCCGGCATGGATGCCAACGCTACCAAGTTTGCGGCCGTACCCTTCCCCAGCACATTTGCCACTACTACTGCCAACCAGTATCGCGGCGAGGCGCGCCTGCTGCGTGCGCTCTGCTACTACTCGCTGCTTCAGCTCTATGCTCGGCCTTATACTGATGGCAATGGCAGCAAGCCGGGCCTGCCGCTGCGCTTGCTTTCCGAGAAAAGCCCTACCAATAACTCACTGGCCCGTAGCTCAGTAGGTGATATTTACACCCAGATTCTGGCTGACCTCAATTACGCCGAGACGAACCTCCCAGCCACCTACAACGACGCTACGCTCAACGTGACGCGGGCCCATCGCAACACGGCCATCGCCCTGAAAACGCGCGTATACCTGAGCATGGCCAATTACGCTTCCGTTATCACGGAGGGTAATAAGCTGGTGCCCACGGCCGCGCCTTTTACGGCGCCTAGCGGGGTAGCCCATACCCTAAATGCCTCGGTGAAAGCCGTATTTACCCCGCCAGCTACTACTGCCGAAAGCATCCTCTCCTTTCCATTTACGGCCCAGGATGCGCCGGGCACTCAGAACCAGCTGGCGTTCTACTACTTACCAGCTGCCCTGGGAGGTAGCGCCGCGGAGTACAGCCTAAACACGGCGGCGGGCAGCATTGTGGCCGACCCCGGCTTTGGGGCTACCGACGCCCGCCGCACCAATTTTGTGGTAAAGCCGACCTCGGAAACCTTCTTGGCCAAATACCCGACCGGCTCGCCTTATACCGACAACGCCCCGGTTATCCGCTACGCCGAGGTGTTGCTGAGCCTAGCCGAAGCCCGGGTGCGCTCGACCAATACCGTGGACCCCCAGGCGCTAGCCCTGCTCAACGCCGTGCGTGGCCGCTCTAACCCCACGGGCGTGTATACCACTTTTGCTTCAGCCAACGACATGATTACGGCCATCCTGCTGGAGCGCCGCATTGAGTTTTTGGGCGAAGGCATACGTAACATGGACCTGATGCGCACGCTGAGTACTATTCCAGGCAAAGCAACCGTCCCGGAAATACCGGCTACTAGCTCACTCTACATCTGGCCGATTCCGATTACGGAGCTATCGGCCAACCTGCTCATGACGCGCAACTAGCCACTCGTACGTTGCTTGCCTAGCAAAAGCGGCTTGCCTCTAGGCAAGCCGCTTTTTTGCGTTGTATCGGGTAGATACTTTCGTTGGAGCCCTCATTAGTTAGCGCACCCTAGCAGATTAAATCGGCATTAAAACTCATAATTTCTTCATCCAAAGCCCGGCCTGGCGGCGTACATGAAGTGAGCAACGGGCTGTTGGTCAGTCCCGCGCTGCAACCTCACTTCAGTTACCCTCTTTTTCATGTCAATATCCTTTACACGCTGGGCTACTGCTACCAAGGGCCTGGCCCTGGGTACCCTTCTCACCGGGGCCGCCGCGCTGCCCGCCACCGCCCAAACTGCCTTCGGCCTTTACACCAGCGCTACCAGCGGGCCGGTGCTGGCTTCATTTGCGCTGGCCACGCCCGGCGCCGTGAGCAACACCGCCGTGACCGGCTTGGCCAGCGGCCAAGCGCTCGTGGGCCTCGACAGCCGGCCCGCCACCGGCGAGCTGTTTGCCCTGGGCTACGCCGCGGCTACTACTACCGTGCAGCTCTACACGCTGAATCCGAACAACGGCGCACTCACCGCCGTGGGCGCCCCGCTCGTGCTGAACCTGGGCACCAATACGGCGCGCATCGGCTTTGACTTCAACCCCACCGTGGACCGCATCCGGCTGGTGGGCGCCAACGGCACTAACTACCGCCTCAACCCCACCAACGGCGCCCTGGCCGCCACCGATGGCAGCCTGGCCTACGCCACCACCGATGCCAACGCCGCCAACACGCCCGGCGTGGGCGCGGTGGCCTACACCAATAGCTACATCGGCGCCACGGCTACCACGCTCTATGACATCGACGAGGCCAATTCGCGCCTGGCGCTGCAAAACCCGCCCAACAACGGCACCCTGAACACGGTGGGGCCCATCGCGCCCAGCCTGAGCACGGTGCTCAGCACCGACCTCGACATCTACTACAACGCCACCAGCGGCACCAATCAGGCGTACCTGGCCGTGGCCACCCAGTCGGGCAACACCTACGTCAACTCGCTCTACACCGTGAACCTGACTACCGGCGCCCTCACGGCCGTGGGCGCGCTGGGCACCAGTACCACGGCCCCGCTCACCGACATTGCCGTGCAGATAACGCGCCCGGCCACACTGCCAGTCATCACGGGCCAGCTGGCCTACGCGCTGGCTGGCACCAATCTGATTACGTTTGATACCGGCGCGCCGGGCACCATCCGCACGGCCGTGGGCATCACGGGCGTCGATGCCGCCCAAACGCTGGCGGGCCTCGACGTGCGCCCCGCCAACAACTCGCTTTACGCACTGGGCTACAATGCCGCCGCCGCTACGGGCGTGGCCAACAGCCAGCTGTATTCGCTCAATGCCGTAACCGGCGTGGCTACCTCGCTCGGCGCGGCCTTCCGCCTGGAGCTGGGCACCGGCAGCATCGGCTTCGACTTTAACCCCACCGTGGACCGCATTCGGGTAGTGGGTGCTAACCGCAATAACTACCGCCTCAACCCGAACACCGGTGGCCTGGCCTTTACCGATGGCCCGGTAGCCTACACGAGCGGCAGCAACACGCCGAGCATCGGCGCGGTGGCCTACACTAACAGCGTAGCGGGCCCCACCCCGGCCACCACGACTACCCTCTACAACTACGATGAGGCCCTGAACGTGCTCAATACCCAGGCCACCGCCAACCCGCCCGCCGATGGCCAGTTGACCACCGTCGGCGCCTCGGGCCTTACCGTGAATACCGCCGCGCCCAACGTGGACCTCGATATTTATAGCACGGCGGCGGGCGTAAACACCGCCTACCTCGTGGCCAATACCGGCACCTCGGCCAATACCTCGCTTTACACCGTGAACCTGGCCACCGGCGCCGCTACCCTCGTGGGGGCCATCGGCAACGGCGTGGCGGCCCGCGATATTGCGGTGGCCGCCGCCTCGGGCGTCGTCACGGCCAGCCGCGCGGCCGAACTGGCGACCAGCCTCACCCTCTACCCCAACCCGCTGGCCGGGGCCACCAGCCTCAGCTTTGGCCTGCCCCGCGCCGCCCATGTCGAGCTGACCGTGACCGACGCCTTCGGCCGCACCGTCGATAAGCTCGACGCCGGCCTGCTGCCCGCCGGCCCGCAAACCGTGCGCTGGGAGCGCCCCGGCCAGGCCGCCGGCCTCTACCTCTTCCGCCTCTCGTTTGATGGCCAGCCCGCCGGCACCCGCCAGGCTGTATTGCTAAACAAGTAAGTTAACTACTAGCTAATTTTCAGCTGACGAATAAAAGCCAATCCCAGTCGGGATTGGCTTTTATTCGTTTGGAGCGGCTCCCAAAGTGGCTTTTAGCTCAAGCTACGCGCCCCGTTCCTCACGCCTGCCCCACCAGATGGGCATGGTCGCGCAGAATCGTGCGCAGAAAGGCTTCGTCGGGCAGGTCGCTTTCGAGATGCAGCAGCTGCTTGATTTTGGTGGCCGTTTCGTTCAGCAGCAAGTAGTTATCGTGTTGCAGGCTGCGGCTCAGCAACTGGCGCACCAAGGCCACATCGTGGTCGTTGAGGTCGGCGGCCTGCGTGAATACCGGCTGGTAGTCCACCGGCATCACCGGGGCGAGCAGGTCGGCCAGTTGGGCGGGGCCGGCGGCGCGGGGCCGGTCGCTGATGACGGTGGTGCCCGCCGCCAGGTCGCCCAGGCGCTGCCCTTTACCATTAATCGCAATGGTAACCACGGCCACCAGCCCGCTGCCGATGCTGAAATCGACCAGCCGCAGCAGCCAGCGCAGCAAGTAGTCGCCCACGCGCGGCGCCGTACCGTCGAGGCGCACCACACGCAGGTGCTGCGCCTTCTTGCCCAGGCTCTGGCCATTGAAAAATATTTCGGAAGCCAAGTGGTAGAACACAAACGGCAGGCCCACCAGCACGCCCAAGAGCCAGGCGGCCCCCGTGCCGTGCAGGCCGACCACCTGCGTCACCAGCAGCCCAATGGCGAGGGTCCAGGCCCCGAGAATCAGGCTGTCGAGTACCGTGGCCACGATGCGGCTGCCAATGCTGGCCACCTCATATTCGAGCGTGACGTTTTGGGTGGTATGAACGCGAATGGTCGCCATAAAGCCTTGGGTAAGAAATCGGCCCGAAAAATACACCATCACCCCGAAGCGCGCGTGCGGCGGCTGCCTACCTTTAAGGCCCTAACCCCGCTCCTTCATGCGCGAAGCCGTTTTTCTGCGTCAAAACCAGGCGCGCTGGCAGCAGTACGAGGCCCGCCCGCCCGCCACGCCCGACGAGCTGGCCGCCCGCTTCGTGGCCCTCACCGACGACCTGGCCTACGCCCAGACGTTTTACCCCGGCTCGCCCACCGCTACCTACCTCAACGCGCTGGCCGGGCGCCTGCACCAGTCGCTCTACCGCAACCGGCCCGAGCAACCGCGGCGCCTGGGCTCCTTCTGGGCCGTGGAGGTGCCGCTCGTGGTGGCCCGGCACCAGCGGGCGCTGGCCTGGGCGGCGGGGCTGTTCCTGCTGTTCACGGCGCTCGGGGCGCTGTCGGCGGCCTACGACGCCGATTTTTTGCGCCTAGTGCTCGGCGATGACTACGTGAACCAGACGCTGGCCAACATCCGGCGCGGCGACCCGATGGCCATCTACAAGTCGGGCGGCTCGGCCGTGATGTTCGTGGGCATCGCCGCCAACAACCTTTTCGTGGCCCTGCGCACCTTCGCACTGGGCGCCACGCTGGGGCTGGGCACGCTGTATTCGCTGTTCTTTAACGGGCTGATGCTCGGGGCGTTCCAGTATTTCTTTTACCAGCAGCATGTGCTACTGCCCTCGCTGCTCACCATCTGGATTCACGGCACGCTCGAAATACCGAGCATCGTGCTGGCCGGCGGGGCGGGGTTTATTTTGGGCGGCGGGGTGCTGTTTCCGGGCACCTACTCGCGGCGCGAGTCGCTGGCCCGCGCCGCCCGCGATGCCGTGAAGCTGGCCCTGGGCTTGGTGCCCATCATCGTGGTGGCAGCCTTCCTCGAAGGCTTCGTGACGCGCCACACCGAGATGCCGCTCGCCCTGAGCCTGGCCATTATCGGCGGCTCAGCGGCGTTTATCATCTGGTATTTTGGCATTTACCCGCGCCTTGTGCAGCGGCGCGCGGCGGCCACTTTGCCCGCTGCGCCCACTTCCCTACCGGCCTAGTTGCTTATGAAAAACACCTTTACCACCCCGGCCGACTTCTGGCAGGAGCGCGATTTTGGCGCTAAGATTTCGGCCGTGTTCGAGTTTATCGGCGCGCACTGGCGGCCACTGGGCAAGTGCCTGGTGTATTTTGTATTGCCCGGCGCGCTGCTCATGGGCGTGGGCCTGGGGCTGTTTACCAACTCCTTTTTTAACGGCGTGACCCACAACCTGGGCCGGCAGCAGGCCGTTCTGGCGCGGCGCGGTCCCACCGGCCTAGCTGGCTTGTATGATTTCAGTGGCCTGGGCCTTGCCTTCCTGGGGGGTACGCTAGCTTTTTTGCTACTCATCGGCACCTTACACGCCTACCTGCGGGCCCGCCTGCGCCTGCCCGCCACCGAGCCCGTGCCGCCCGCCGAGGTGTGGGCCGAGTTGCGCGTTCGCGGGGGCCGGATGCTGCGGGCGCTGGCGCTGCTCATGGGCACCTACCTGGTGGTGGCGCTGGGTGCAGTCATCGTCATTGGCACGCTGGGCGCGGGGCTGGCCGGCAGCTCATTAGGCGCAGGGGTTGTGTTTATCGGGATGGCCGTTTTCTACTTTTTATTTATCTACCTGGCCGTGGCAATGAGCTTGTTTTTTACGGTGCTCTGGCTCGAAGACCTGGGGGTGTTTGCCACCATCGGCCGCTGCTTTTACTTAATAAAAGGGCGCTGGTGGGCCACGTTTGGACTGCTGGCGGTAGTTATTTTTCTGCAATCGATGCTCACCATCGTCTTTGCCTTGCCCCAATACGGCCTTATGATGGGCAAGCTGCTCCACCTGCCCGGCCTCGGTTCGGAGGTGCTCGGCTTACTGGCGCAATGCTTCTACGCGGTGGGCATCGTATTTACCTACACCATTCCGCTGCTGGCGCTGGTGTTTCAGTATTATAACCTAGTGGAGCAAAAAGACGGCCTCGGCCTGCGCCTGCTCGTGGGCCAGCTGGGCCAGCCCCAGGCGGCGCCGGTGGCGCAGTCGGGCCACTACAGCCCCAGCGAGGAGGGCGAATACTAACCGTGAGCTTCGTGAAGAATCAGCCATTGCCAACCTGGCAGAGCCGGGTAGCGCGCGGCCGGCGGCGCTTGCTGCCGCTGGTGCTGGCCGCTGGCCTGCCGCTGCTGGCGGCCGGCCAGGGCCCGGCCGCGCTGCGCCGGCTGGCCCACGCGCCCGCGCCGGCCCGGCCCGTGGCGCCCCTGCCGCCCGATACGGTGGCCCCGCCGCTGCGCCACCCGGCCGCCGCCCGCCTGCGCGAGCTGCGCGGCCAGCGCGACTTCGACTACACGGAGGTAGCCGAGGAGCCGGCGCAGGCCAGCTTTTGGCAGCGGATGCTGCGCTGGTTTTGGCGGCGGGTGGGCCGGCTGCTGGCCACCAAGGGCGGCCGCGTTACCTGGAACACGCTTTTCTACGGCCTGCTGGGGGCCGGGCTGGTATTCGCGGTGCTCAAATTTTTGCAGGTAGACCTCACGCGGGCTTTCGGGCGGGCACCCCGGGCGCAGCCGCTGGCCTATACCACGGGCACCGAAAATATCCACGAGCTGAACTTTGCCGAGGCGCTGGCCCAGGCCGAGGCGGGTGGGCAGCTGCGCCTGGCCGTGCGCCTGGGCTACTTACAGCTGCTTAAGCTGCTCACCGACCGCGACTTCATTGCCTGGCAGCCCGACAAAACCAACCAAGACTACCTCGGCGAGCTGGCCGCCAGCTACCCCGCCGCCCACCCCGCCTTTACCGAGCTGACGCGGCAGTTTGCCTACGTGTGGTATGGCGAGCTGCCGGTGCCCGCCGCCCTCTACCAGCAGGTGCGCGCCGACCAGCGCCGGCTGGCCCAGCAGCTGGCCGGCGTAGTGGCCCAGCCGGCCGGCCGGGCCACCGCCCCAACTTTGTAGCGCCGCCGCGCCTTCGAGCCGCTTTTTTCGGTTTGCCTCGCCCTATGTCTTTGCCTCGTATTATTCTTGATTGTGAACCGCTTAAAGACCGCAATAGCGGCTTCAGCCACTTTGTTGTGCCGCTGGCCCAGGAGCTGATTCGCCAAAACCACCGCTACCAGTTCTACTGCTACGTGCCGCCGGCCGAGGTGGGCGGGCTGGGCCGCCAGGGCGTGCGCTACCTCACGCAGCGCAGCTTTCACAAGTACCTGAACCCGCCCAGCTACGCCTTCCGGCTCTGGCACAGCACCTCGCAGCTGAGCTGGTACGTGCCCACGAGCCCGCTCACCAAGGTGGTTTTGACGGTGCACGACCTCAATTTTTTGCACGAAAACCCCGACGAGCGCACCTACACCCGGCAGCTGGCAATGGTGCGCCGCAACATCCGGCGCGCCGACTACCTGGTCACCATCTCCGACTACGTGCGCCAGGACATCCTGCGCCACGCCGACCTGCTGGGCTACACCGGCCGCCAGCCGCTGCGCTACGTGCCGCGCGGCGTGGAGGCGCTGGCCCCCGGCCCGCCCGGCCACGCGCCGGCCTACGTACCGCGCCGGCCCTTCCTGTTCGGGCTGGGCACCATCAATGCCAAGAAAAACTACCACGTGCTCTGCGCGCTGCTTCAGGATACTGACTACGAGCTGGTTATTGCCGGCAGCTTTGCCGAGGCTGATTACGTGGCTACCATTCGGGCGGCCGCCGCGCAGGCCGGCGCCGCCGACCGCGTCACGGTGCTCACCCGCATCAGCGAGGCCGACAAAACCTGGTATTATCAGCACTGCCTGGCCTATATGCAGCCCTCACTGGCCGAGGGCTTCGGCCTGCCGGTGGTGGAGGCCATGCAGCTGGGCAAGCCCGTTTTTTTGAGCCGCCTCACCTCGCTGCCCGAGGTGGGTGGGGCGGCCGCTTATTATTTCGACGACTTTTCGCCCGCCCACCTGCGCCAGGTGCTGGCCGAGGGCCTGGCCCGGCACTCGCCCGCCCGCGCCGCGGCGGCCCGGGCCCAGGCCGGGCAGTTCAGCTGGGCGCAGTCGGCCGCCGACTACCTCGCCATCTACCACGAGTTGCTGGGCCGCTAGCCCGCTTACCTTGCCACTACTTTGACAACTTTTCGCTGGTATCTGCTCGGGCTGCTGGCCCTATTTGGGGCCTACGTGGCGCTCGAATACTACCGCCCCAAGCCGCTGGACTGGACGCCCACGCTCAGCGCCAAGGACAAGATTCCCTACGGCACTTTTGTGCTCTTTGATGTGCTGCCGCAGGTGCTGGGCTCCGACTCGGTGGCCAGCGTGCGCCAGCCCATCTACTCGCAGTTGCTGGGCGGCGAGGAGCCCCGCCTGCGCGGCGGCCGCCCCACCAACGTCTCGTTTGACGACGACTCGGCTGCCGCCACCAACGACCAGGCGGCCGCCGCCCTCGAAGCCGCGGCCCAGCCCCTGGCCGCCACCCGCGCCCACTACCTGTTCATCAACCAGGAATTTACCGCCAGCCCGCTCGAAACCAACGCTTTGCTGCGCTTCGTGGCGCAGGGCCACGACGTATTTATCGCCGCCGAAAGCTTCGACACCCGGGGCCAGGGCACCGCCCTGGCCGACACGCTGGGCTTTCGCACCTACGCGCCCGACTCGACGCTGGGTCACCTCCCCACCCTCGGCCCCGGCCGGCCCGATTCGGTGCGGCTGCTGCTGCCGGGGCGCCGCGTCGGCCCCGCGCCGGCCGCCGGCGTGTGGGTGAGCCGGGCGGCGGCCGGCTACCGGCTGGCCCTCACGGCGCGGCAGCCGCACCGGGGCGCCACCCTGGCCACCGATGCGCAGGGCCACCCGGTGCTGCTGCGCCTGGAGCACGGACGGGGGCATTTTTACCTGTGCTCGGTGCCGCTGGCCTTCGGCAACTACTGGCTGCTGCGGCCCCGCACCGCCGATTTTGCGCTGGCCGCGCTGGCCTACCTGCCCGCCGGCCACCCCGTGTGGTGGGATGAGTATCAGAAGCAGGGCCGCGCCGGCGAGCAGTCGGTGCTGCGCGTGGTGCTGGCCCACCCGGCCCTGCGCACCGCCTACTACCTGCTGCTGGCCACGGCGCTGCTGTTTGTGCTGGTCGAGGCCCGGCGGCGGCAGCGCGTCATCCCTGTCCTCAAGCCGCTGCCCAATACCACGCTGCTCTTCACGCGCACCGTGGCCGGCCTCTACCAGCAGGGGCGCAACCACGGCCGCATTGCCGAGAAAAAGGTGGCGCTGTTTCTGGATTACCTGCGCACCCGCTTTCACGAGCCGAGCCCCAACCTGGGCGACGAGGCGTTTCGCGAACGCCTGAGCCAGAAGGCTGGCGTGGCCCGCGCCCGCGTCGAGGAACTGGTGCGGCTCATCAATTTCGCCCGCACTGCACCCACCGTCACCGACCGCGAGCTGCTTATTCTCAGCCGCGCCATCCGGGATTTCAAGCGCGAATCGACGTGAAAAAGCCTTTTTGCATTGTGCCGGGAAACAGCCTTTTTAGCAAATTGTACTTTTCTAATAAAGCGCCTTTAAGCCTTCATGAAGGCATATTTTAGCCTCTTTCTGCCCCTTATTTCGGCTGTCGCCGCCCGGCTTGGCCGCGCAAGGTAAGCGGGTTTCCGGCGCCTCACTCCTGGCCCGCCCGCTAAATTTTTAACTCCCGCTCCCGCCATGCTTACCCCCGATATGGAAAACGAAATGCCCCGGCCCACCGCCGCAAGCCCGGCCGCCCCGCCGGCCGATGCACCGCTTTCGGCCGAAGCGGCCTTTGCCCCGCGCACCAGCCTGGCGCAGCTCACGGCGCGCACCGAGGCCGTGCGCCAGCAAATCGGGCAGGTGATAGTGGGCCAGCAAGACCTGCTGGAGCTGCTGCTCACCGCCCTGCTGGCCGATGGCCACGTACTACTCGAAGGCGTGCCGGGCGTAGCCAAAACCCTCACGGCCAAGCTGCTGGCTCGCACGCTCGACGTGCCATTCAGCCGCATCCAGTTCACGCCCGACCTCATGCCGGCCGATGTGCTGGGCACCAGCGTATTTCGGCCGGCGCAGGGCGACTTTGAGTTTCGGCCCGGCCCCATCTTCGCCAGCGTGGTCTTGATTGACGAAATCAACCGCGCCCCGGCCAAAACGCAGTCGGCCCTGTTTGAAGTGATGGAGGAGCGCACCGTGACCCAGGATGGCCACCAGCACCGCCTGGGCTCGCCCTTCGTGGTGCTGGCCACCCAAAACCCGGTGGAGCAGGAAGGCACTTACCGCCTGCCCGAGGCCCAGCTCGACCGCTTCCTGTTCAAGCTGACCGTGGGCTACCCCACCCTGGCCGAGGAAATCCAGATACTTCAGGGCCACCACACCGGCTTCGGCGGCACACCGCTGGCGAAAGTGCAGCCCGTGCTCACGGCCCAGGACCTGGCCGCCCTGCGCCAGCAAGTGGGCCAGCAGCGCGTGGAGGCCAACGTGCTCGAATACATTGCCAAAATCGTGGGGCAGACGCGCGCCCACAAGGCGCTGTACCTGGGCGCCTCGCCCCGCGCCAGCATCGCGCTGCTCAACGGCGCCAAGGCCCTGGCCGCCCTGCGCGGCCGCGACTTTGTGACGCCCGAGGACGTGCAGTTTCTGGCCGCGCCGGTGCTGCGCCACCGCATCCTGCTCACGCCCGAGCGCGAGATGGAAGGCGGCTCGGCCGATGACGTGGTGCGGGCCATTGTGCAGAGCGTGGAGGTACCGCGGTAGTTGTTGTTCGGGAAGTTACCGCTGGGGTTCGCGGTGGTGAAGCGCTGAGGTTCGCTGAGTTTTAAGTATGCACGAGAACGACATTTCTTTTCTGATTCGCAAGGCGGCATTTGAGGTTCATACTGAACTAGGGCCAGGGCTCCTAAAGTCGGTTTACGAAACTGCTTTGCAGTTTGAGCTGCGGCAAGCGGGGCTGCTGGTGAAGGCACAAGTGCCTTTGCCGATGGTTTATAAAGGCGTCGGTATGGACGTCGGCTTTCGGATGGATTTACTGGTGGAGAACCGGGTTGTGGTAGAAATCAAGTCTATCGACGCGATTGTCGAAGTGCATCATATGCAGCTACTTACTTATCTCAAGCTGTCGGGCCACAAGCTCGGCCTGCTCATCAACTTCAACGTTCCCCGTCTAAAAGAAGGCATCATACGCAAAGTCAATGGCCTGGACGATTCTCAGCGAACCTCAGCGTAAACCACTGCGAACCTCAGCGGTAACTTCTTGAATATCATTCTTTTGGGCTTCTTCCTCACCCGCCGCTTTTTCTACCTCTGCGCTGCCCTCATCACGGGCTTCGTCCTGGCCTTCTTCCTGCCCTGGCTGCTGGGGCCGATGCAGATTGTGCTGGGCGCGGCGGGGCTGCTCACGCTGCTCGATGCGGCGCTGCTCTACGCGCCGGCGGCGGGCGGGGCCAGCCCGGTAGCCGGGCGGCGGGCGCTGGGCAATAAGCTCTCGAACGGCGACGACAACGCGGTGCAGCTCTTCCTGGAAAGCCGCTACCGGTTTGGTATTCAGGTAGAAGTGATTGACGAGCTGCCGCCCCAGTTTCAGCGGCGCGACGTGCTGTTTGAGGCCCACATCGCGCCGGGGCAGACGCAGGTTATCACCTACCAATTGCGGCCCACCAAGCGCGGCGAGTATGAGTTTGGGGCCTTGAACGTGTACGCGGCCTCGCCGCTGCGGCTGGTGCGGCGGCGCTTTCGGTTCGGGCGCGCGGGGCAGGTGGTGCCCGTTTACCCGTCGTTTTTGCAGATGCGGCAGTATGAGCTGCTGGCCATTCACAACCGCCTCACGGAGGTGGGCGTGAAGCGCATCCGGCGGGTGGGCCAGAGCATGGAGTTTGAGCAAATCCGGCCCTACGCCAGCGGCGACGACCCGCGCACCATCAACTGGAAGGCCAGCGCCCGGCGCGCCGGCGGCCCGGACTCTTTGGTAGTCAATCACTTTCAGGATGAGCGGGCCCAGCAGGTGTACTGCCTCATCGACAAGGGCCGCGTGATGCGGATGCCCTTCGCGGGCCTCAGCCTGCTCGACTACGCCATCAACGCTGCGCTGGTGCTCAGCAACATTGCCCTGCTCAAGCACGATAAGGCGGGCCTGCTCACCTTCGCCAACAAGCCTGGCACCACGGTGGCCGCCGAGCGCCGGCCGGGCCACCTGCGCACCATCCTGGAGGTGCTGTATCGCCAGAAAACGCAGTACCTCGAAACCGACTACGAGCTGCTCTACGCCACGGTGCGCGCCCGCATCAAGCAGCGCAGCCTGCTAATTTTGTTCACCAATTTTGAAACCTTGCAGGGTATGGAACGGCAATTGCCCTACCTGCGCGCCCTGAGCAAAGCGCACCTGCTGCTGGTCGTTTTCTTCGAAAACACCGAGCTGCGCACCTTTCTCGACGCGCCGGCCGAAACGACGGCCGACGTGTACAACCAAACCATCGCCGAGAAATTTCAGCAGGAAAAACGCCAGATTGTGCTGGAGCTTCAGCGCTACGGTATACAGGCCCTGCTTACCCCACCGCACTTGCTGACGGTGAACACGCTCAATAAATACCTGGAATTCAAGGCCAGGGGACTGATATGATTTTTTTAACGCGAAGTTTCGCGCTATCCTTCGCGAAACTTCGCGTATTTCTTTTCTGCTTACTGCCGCCGCTCGCCCACGCCCAGCGCCCGCTGCTGCCGGTGCCCGCCCAGGCCACCTGGCAGGCCGGCCACTACGCCTTCAAAACGGCCCCGCTGCTGGCCCTGCACCGCCACACCACCGGCCCCGCCACCTCCCCGGATGAAAGCTACCGCCTGCGCGTGACGGCTACCGGCGCAAGCCTCACGGCCGCTGGGCCGCTGGGCATCCAGCGCGGGCTGGCCACGTTTCGGCAGCTTATCGAAAGTACGCCGCGGGGCTGGCGAGCGCAGCTTTGCGACATTCAGGACGCGCCGCGCTTTGCCTGGCGCGGGCTGCTGATTGACCCGGCGCGGCACTTTTTGCCGGTGGCCGTCATCAAGCGCAACCTCGACGGTATGGCCGCCGTGAAGCTCAACGTGCTGCACTGGCACCTGAGCGACGACCAGGGCTGGCGCATCGAGAGCCGGCTGTTTCCGCGCCTGCACACCGTGGCCGGCGCCACCGGCTACTACACCCAGGCCGAGGTGCGCGAGGTGGTGCGCTACGCCGCCCAGCGCGGCATCCGGGTGGTGCCCGAGTTTGACCTGCCCGGCCACACCGGCGCGCTGCTGGCCGCCTACCCGCGCCTGGGCTCCAACGATTCCATCAAGGCCGTGCCCACGCGCTGGGGCACCAGCAACAACTGGGCGCTGCTCGACCCCACCCGCGAGAGCACCTACGCCATGCTCGACTCGGTGCTGACGGAGATGAGCGGCTTGTTTCCGGACGCCTATTTTCACATCGGGGGCGATGAGAACGACGGCCGGCAGTGGCGCCACAACCCGCGCATCGTGGCCTTTATGCAGGCCAAGGGCTTTGTGAAGCCCGGCACCACCACCCCCGACAAGCACCAGCTCCAAAACTACTTCAACCGCCGGATGCTGGCCATTGTGCAGAAGCTGGGCAAAACGATGGTGGGCTGGGACGAGATTTTGGGTCCCGACCTGCCCGCGCCCATCGTGGTCGAAACCTGGCGCGGCCCCAAGGGCGTGCTCGACGCCGTGCGCCTGGGCCACCCCGCCCTGCGCGCCCACGGCTACTACCTCGACCTCAACTACCCGGCCGCCGCCCACTACGCCGCCGACCCCTTGCAGGGCATCCCGGACTCGCTGGCCCGCCGCGTGCTGGGCGGCGAGGCAGCCATGTGGAGCGAATTTGCCGACAGCGTGCTCTACGACAGCCGGGTGTGGCCCCGCGCCGCCGCCGTGGCCGAGCGCCTCTGGAGCCCCGCCGCCCTGAGCCAGAACGTGCCCGATATGTACCGCCGCCTGGCTTTTGTGAGCGAAGAGCTGGATGCCCTGGGCCTGCGCCACCGCCGCGCACCGGCCGCCCTGCTGCGCCAGCTCGCCAGCCCCTACCCCGCCGCCCTGCCCGCCTTGCAAACCCTAACTGCGGTGCTGGAGCCGGTGAAGGACTACAAGCGCCACTTCCAGGGCCTGAAGTACACCACCGAAACGCCCCTTACCCGCCTCGTGGATGCTGCCCCCGCCGAGGCCGACGCCGCCCGCCGCTTCGGCGCCACGGCCGACAGTCTGCTGGCCAGCCTGCGCATCGGGGTGCCCACCTTTCCGGCCCAGCCGCCGGTGCTTTCGGCCACCACCGCGCGCCAGTTGGCCAGCCTGCGCCAGCAGGTAGCCGCCTGGCAGCGCACCCCCGAGGCGCTCGCGCCGCTGTTTGCCGCCAGCCCCGGCCTGGCCGAGTATGCCCCGCTGGCTACCCAGCTCGGCCTCGTGGCGGGCCTGCTGGCCCCGCGCCTCACCCAGCTGGAGCAGGGCCAGCCCGCGCTGCCCGTGGCCCCGGCCACCAAGTTGCAGCTTGATGCCGCCCAAAAACCGGCTGGCCAGGCCGAGCTGGCTATCATCGGCGCGGCGCGGCGGCTACTCGGGCTGCTATAGCCTCGCCGGCCAGGGTGGTAGCCCTCGTTGACTCAGCCCGCAGCCTGACTTGCTAGCGGCCCAGCCAGGCCGGGCCGCTTCGCTACGCTGCCATTAGCTACCGCGCCTTGCCGGCAGCCACACAACCTATTGGCGGCTAACCTACGTAGGCAACTTATGCAACCCGATTCGTCCCTCCCGCCCCAGCCCACTCCCCACCCCGAGCCTAGCCTGCTCGAAGAAATGACCGCGCTCACCGGTCTGTTCAACCCCGAAATAATCTGGCACGAAGAAGAAAAAATAGACGACCTGGACGAGCAAGCCGAACTGCGCGAACAAGCCGCCGCGGCGGCCAACGTGGAATCGGCTGACCCCGCCACCAGCCACTCGTAGCGGGCGGCGCTTGGCCGGCGCCGCTACCGCTGGTTGCGCACCGCAATCAGCTCAGCCGCAATGCTTACGGCGATTTCCTCGGGCGTCCGGCTGCTGATGGCCACCCCGATGGGCCCATGCAGGCGGCGCAACGCCTCGGCCGAATAGCCTTCGGCCAGCAGCACACGGCGCAGTTCGGCTACTTTGGCGGCGCTGCCCATCACGCCCAGGTAAGCATAGTCCTGCCCTAATAGGCGGCGCAGGGCCACGGCATCGGTGCGGTAGCCCACGGTCATCACCACCACGTAGCGCCGCGGACCGGGCGGCACGGCCAGCGCTTCGTAGCTACTTAGCTGCTGGCGGTGGTGTGCAAAGTGGTTGGCAGCCAGCGTAGGCAGGTCGGCCCGGTCGTCGAGCACGGTAATTTCAAACTCCAGGCTACTCGCCAGCTGCGACAGCGCCAGGCTCACGTGTCCACCGCCCACAATGGTCAACTGGTCCCGAAAACCCAGCTGCTCGCCGTAGCGCCAGTTGGCACCGGGCTGGTAGTCGTAGAAGGCGGCGGGCCCATCGGCTGAAAAGCGCAGGCCACTGGCGGCGCTCACCTGCCAGGCCCCGCCCCCGAGGCTACGCAGCGCCGCTTCAATCACCGTTACTACTGCCAAGTCACTGGCCTGCAATGGCCAGAGTAGCACCTCCTGCTCGCCGGCGCACATCATGCCCGAGCGGTCGGCCGGGGCCTCACGGCGGTGTATCTGGGGGCGCAGCAGCGGCGCCTGGTCGCCGGTGCGCAGGCGCTCGCGGGCCAGCTCCACCCATTTGTGCTCCATAATGCCGCCCCCGATGGAGCCAGCCACCGCCCCGGCTGTCACCACCATTTTGAAGCCTTGACGACCGGGGCTGCTGCCCTCGCTACGCACCACGCACAGCAGCGCGGCCGGCTGGCCGGCGCGCAGGGCAGCGGCGGCCAGAGTCCAGGCGGGCAGGTCGCGGGGGGTGGCGGGCATGGTGGCAGTGAGCAGTGAGCAGTGAGCAAAAGAACGTCATGCTGAACGCAGGGAAGCATCTCGCTCGCATCGTGTGAGTAGCGTTCAACGATGCGAGCGAGATGCTTCCCTGCGTTCAGCATGACGTTCTGTTAAAATTCGTAAGCATCCCCTGAAAATCTCAGAAAGCAATATTACCCCCGCACCACCGTGCCCGTGATGTAGCCAAATGGCGCATCGGTGGCCACAAACACCTCGTTGGTATTCTTCTGGCCGAAGGGCTCTAAATTGAAGGGAATGTGGTGCTTATTGGGCATTATGAGGCTAACTTCTTTTATTTCAGCGTTTTCTTCCAGCATATTCTCGCCGATGGCGTAGAGTGTATGCTGCACCGAGAGGCTCTTGTGCTCGGAAAACGTGCGCAGCAAACCGACTCGAATTTTCTGATACAACACTTCAAAATCGAGGTCAGCGCCGGTGTATTCCCACTCGGCCTCGCACTCGGTGGCCAGGATGCGGTCGGTGGTTTCGGGCAGCACCGTGTACTCGTCTTTGGGGTAGCCCACGAAGCCCGAATCGGCGGTTTTGAGCAGCAGCAGGCCCTTGATACCGGCCCACACGGTGGCGGGCCCCTCGGGCGTCAGCTCCACCACGGCGCGGCGCTTTTCGGAGCCGCCACCCGTGAAGCTGTGTGGGTGCTCTTTCCCGTCAAAACGCATGCGCTGCCACAGGTGCTCGACCAGCTCGATGCGCGCCTTGCGCACCTGCGGGTTGCGCGAGATGAAGTGCCGGGCCAGCACCAGCCCATACGCCTCGATGGTGCCCGTAAAATGCTCCCTGGCCAGGGCGTACACGGTGTTCTTCTGCGTATCAGTAGGCAGAATTAACGCATTATCGCCCAGCGTGTGGGCCGCGTCGAAGTCGCCCGTCAGCTGCACGCTCACGCTCACCTGCCGAAACTCGTGGTGGCCATCGTGGCGAATAATGCGCGACAGGTTCACGGCGTTCTTGCCGTAGGCGTTCGTTCCGAGTTTAATGGGCATGAGACGTAGATTGCGGGGCAAAAAAAGAGCGGCAAGATAGTCGCCAACTGCTTTCGCCAATGCCCGACTTATTCTTAAAAAGCACGGCCGTCGTCACGCCCGAAGGCCAGCGCCCCGCGCTGCTGGCCCTGCAAGGCGGCCGCATTGCCGGCGTGCTGCCCTACGACGCCCCCGTGGCCGGCCCCGTGCGCGACTTCGGCAGCGCGGCCATCCTGCCCGGCATCATCGACCCGCACGTGCACCTCAACGAGCCGGGCCGCACCCACTGGGAAGGCTTCGACACGGGCACCCGCGCCGCGCTGGCGGGCGGCCTTACTACGCTGGTAGACATGCCGTTGAACTCGGCACCCGTCACGATATCCGTCGCAAACCTGCGCCTCAAGCAGGCCGCCACCCAGGGGCAGCTGCACTGCAACGTGGGCTTCTGGGGTGGCCTCGTGCCCGGCAATACGGCCGAAATCGAGCCGCTCATTGCCGCGGGCGTGCTGGGCTTCAAGGCATTTCTCACGCACTCGGGCATCGATGATTTTCCCAACGCCACGGAGGTTGATTTGCGGCGGGCCATGCCCATCCTAGCTCGCCACGGCCGGCCGCTGCTGGTACACTGCGAATTATCCGCAGACAACGACGAGTGGAAAAAGGGCGACACGCGCTCTTACTCCAACTACCTGGCTTCGCGTCCCAAAAGCTGGGAGGATGAGGCCATCAAGCTCATGATTCGGCTCTGCGCCGAGTACCGCTGCCCGGTGCACATCGTGCACCTCTCGTCAACCAACTCACTAGGGGCCATTGCCAAAGCCAAAGCCCAGGGCCTGCCCCTAACCGTGGAAACCGGCCAGCACTACTTGTTTTTCAACGCCGAAGACATTGCCGACGGCCAGACGCAGTTTAAGTGCGCGCCGCCCATCCGCGAGCGGGCCAACAACGAGCAGCTGTGGCAGGCGCTGCAAAGCGGCCTGCTCGACTTCGTGGCCACCGACCACTCGCCCGCCCCGCCCGACCTCAAGCAGCTGGCCAGCGGCGACTTTGCCACCGCCTGGGGCGGCATCGCCTCGCTCCAGCTGGCCCTGCCCGTGCTCTGGACGGCCGCCCGCCAGCGCGGCGCCACCCTCTCCGACCTGGCCCGCTGGCTGAGCACCAACCCCGCCCGGCTCATCGGCCAGAGCCACCGCAAAGGCCAGCTAACCACCGGCTACGACGCCGACCTGCTGGTGCTGGCCCCCGACGCCACCTTCACCGTGACGGAGACGCTGCTACACCACCGCCACAAGGTGTCGCCCTACCTGGGCCGCGAGCTGGCGGGCGTGGTCACGCACACGTTTCTGGCCGGCGAGGAAGTGTTCCGGCACCCCGATTTTCTGCACCTCAACCGCGGGCAATTACTACAGCGTTAGAACTCAGCGTACCTCAGCGCTTTACCACTGCGCACCTCGGCGGTAACTTGCCGAACAGCTTTTGATGGAAGTTACCGCTGAGGTGCGCAGTGTTTTCCGCAGAGGTTCGCTGAGCTTTTGTACAACCCTATGACTGATTACGTAACCCGTACCGCCCATATTCTCAGCCGCATCGACGAGCTGGCCGCCATCAGCGAAGACGCCACGGGCGCCACCGTCACGCGGCGCTTCGGCACGCCGGCTTTTATAAAGGGCCGCGACCTAGTGCAAAGCTGGTTTGAGGCCGCCGGCCTCGCCACCCGCCTCGATGGCATCGGCAACCTGCGCGGGCGGCTGGCCAGCCCCCGGCCCGGCGCCAAAACCTTCGTGCTAGCCTCGCACATCGACACGGTGGTGAACGCCGGCAAATACGACGGCCCGCTGGGGGTACTCATGGGCCTGAATCTGGTAGAAAGCCTTATCCAGCAAGGCATTGAGCTACCTTTTCACTTGGAACTAATCGCCTTCAGCGACGAGGAAGGCGTGCGCTTTCACACCACCTACCTCGGCAGCAAAGTAGTCACGGGTGCCTTTGAGCCGGCACTTTTGCAGCGCACCGATGCCGACGGCATCACGCTGGCCCAGGCCATCGCCGAAATGGGCGGCGATGCCACCCGCCTCGCCGCCGATGCCCTACCTGCCGCCGAGTGGCTGGGCTACTTCGAGCTGCACATCGAGCAGGGGCCAGTGCTGTGGGAAAGCGGCGTACCCATTGCCCTGGTCACGGCCATTGCCGGGCAGCAGCGCGTGGAATTGACCTGGACCGGCATGGCCGGCCACGCCGGCACCGTGCCCATGCCCATGCGCCAGGATGCGCTGGCTGCCGCCGCCGAGTTTGTGCTGGCCACCGAAAGCTTCGCGCTAGCCCACGGCCGCGGGCTGGTGGCCACGGTGGGCCAGCTGCGCATTCCGTACTCGGCCAGCAACGTCATTCCCGGCCAGGCCATCCACAGCCTCGACCTACGCAGCCCCGACGCCGCCCAGCTCGCCACCGCCTACGCCGACTTGCAGGCCCAGGCCGAAGCTATTGCCGCCCGGCGCGGGCTGGCGCTCGCCTGGCAGTTGGTGCAGTACACCGCCCCCGTCGCCTGCGACCGCGAACTGAACCGCCTGCTGGGCCAGGCCATTGCGGCCAGCGGCTACGAGGTCGATGGCCTGGTGAGCGGTGCCGGCCACGACGCGGTGCCCGCTTCGGCGGTGGCACCGGCCACGATGGCGTTCATCCGCTGCTACAAAGGCATCAGCCACAACCCGTTGGAAAACGTGGAGGCGGCCGACGTGGCAGCGGCGCTACAAGTAGCCGAGCGGTTTTTACTGGAATTGAAAAATAAATACGCCTAGCTTCTCTGTCATTGCGAGCCCGCGAAGCAATCGCACCAGAACGAGTCGTTTGGGTGTCGTTCTAGTGCGATTGCTTCGCGGGCTCGCAATGACAGACGGTTTTTAATTATCCCGCTGACCTTCCCTCCCCCACCTCATGCAACTAGGCTCCACCACCCGCTCCGTCACGCGGCGCAACCACGCCATCATCGCGCCCGATGGCTACATCAACAGCAACGTGCCCGGCTGGACGGGCTGCACCGTCAACGTCATCATCAACGAGCAGATGGGCGCCCGGCTTTGCCAAACGCTCGTTACGCTCACCGAGGCGGGCCAGCTAACCGGCGAAACCCAGGCCAGCCAGGTTTTTTTCTACGTGGTGCAGGGCCAGGTGCAGGCCACCATCGGCGACGACAGCCGGATTCTGACCCAGGGCAAGTTTGTATACGTGCCTATCGGCCAGCGCTATACCTTTAAAAACCCGACCGCCGGCGCGCAGGTGCTCACCTTCCACAAGGTGTACGAGCCGCTGGCCGGCCACGCCACGCCCGGCGTGTACTGGGGCGAAAAAGACGACAGCAAGGCACCCGTGTACATGAACGACGACGCGCTGCGCATTCAGGAGCTGCTGCCCAATGAGTTGGGCTTCGACATGGCCGTCAACATCTTCACCTACCAGCCCGGCGGCAACCTGCCGATGGTCGAAACCCACATCATGGAGCACGGCCTGCTGTACTTGCAGGGCCAGGCCATCTACATGCTCGACCAGCAGTGGTACCCGGTGCAGAAAGGCGATTCCATCTGGATGGCGCCCTTCTGCCAGCAGTGGGCGGCCAGCATTGGCAAGGAGCCGTCGGTGTACATCTACTACAAAAATGTCAACCGCTTTCCGACGGTGGTGTAAGAACTGGATACTATGGACTATACATCACCTAAAGACCTGCACTTTTACTTAGCAAGTGACTCAGATACTAAGTATTTGCACGCAGAGGTCTATTTCAATGACTACTCTATATGTGATATTGAAACTGAAAAAGGGGAGTTTAACGTCAATTTTTCAGCTGACCCTCGGATTAATCCCAACCACGAGTCAATTAGCTTAAACCTCAATGACTTTATAAGAACCTTGGAAAAAGCGAAAGAAGAATTGCTGAAGTTTTACAACGGAATAAATGACCCTCTCTGACCTAAACGCCCTAGCCCCCGCCACCCGCGCCGAGGCCCTATCCACCTGCTGCGGCGCCACGGCCTGGGTAGCTACCCTAAACGAGCAATTTCCCTTTACCTCGCCGGCCGCGCTCTACGAAGCGGCTGAGCGCACCTGGCACAACCTGACCGAGGCCGACTGGCGCGAGGCCTTTACCCACCATCCCAAAATTGGGGACGTGAACGCGCTGAAGGAGAAATTTGCCAGCACCGCCACCTGGGCGGCCGGCGAGCAAGGCGCGGTAAGGCAGGCATCGCCCGAAACGCTGGAAGCCCTGGCGGCGGGCAATGCGGCGTACGAAGTTAAGTTTGGCTACATCTTTATCGTGTGCGCCACTGGCAAATCGGCCGCCGAAATGCTGGCTTTATTGCAAGCCCGGCTGCCCCACGACCCTAGCCAGGAAATCCACGTGGCCATGCGCGAGCAGGCCAAAATCACGCGCCTGCGCCTCGAAAAACTACTAGCATGAGCCAGATAACCACCCACATTCTCGATACCACGCTGGGCCGCCCGGCGGCGGGCGTTACCATCGTGCTGCACGACTGGGCCCACGACGCCGGCTGGCACGAAATCGCCCGCGGCGTCACCAACACCGACGGCCGCCTCGCCGACCTGCTGCTGCCCGACGAGCGGTTACCCCACGGCGCCTACCAGTTACGCTTCTACACCCAGCAATATTTCGAGCAGCTGCACACGACCGGCTTTTACCCCTTCGTGGATATCTGCTTCGTGGTGGGCGACGACGCGCACTACCACGTACCACTGCTGCTCAATCCCTTCGGCTACAGCACCTACCGCGGTTCGTGATTTCCGCGACCTTCCGCGAATCCTTCCGCGTCATCCGCGGTGAACACCTCCCCCCACCCCATGAAACTCAGCCTCCAGGACTCCGATAAAACCGCCCTGCTCGACCAGCTCGGCGTGGCCAATCTCAAGTTCCAGCACACTTACCCCGGCGACCGGCCCGACCGCCAGCCCGTGCACACCGTGTACGGCGGCGCCAACCTCTTCAAGGCCGATACCTGCGTGAAGATGGGCGAAATTGCCCTGCGCAACCTCCAGGCCTACGCGCCCAACTTCGTGGAGCTGGCCAGGGTGCTTCAGCTGGCCGGCCACGAGCACCTGCCCACGCTCGAAAAGGACATCCACGACCTCACCGACTACCTCGACAAGCTGCCCGCCGCCGAGCGCCGCCAGGAGCCCGCCTGGCTGGCCTACACCGTCTATAATAAGATTGTGCAGAAGCTCAAGACCGAGGCCGTCGAGGATTTTCGCGTCGATTTTGAAGATGGCTTCGGCAACCGGCCCGACGCCGAGGAAGACGCCACCGCCGTGCAGGCCGCCCACGAAGTAGCCAAGGGAATGCAGCAGGGCACGCTCTCGCCCTTCATCGGCATCCGCATCAAGCCCTTTACCGAAGACCTCAAGGCGCGCGGCGTGCGCACGCTCGACATCTTCCTCACTACCCTGCTCGAAGCCACCGGCGGCAAACTGCCCAATAACTTCGTGGTGATGCTGCCCAAAGTCACCATCCCCGAGCAGATGACGACGATGGTGCGCTTCTTCGAGCTATTGGAGAAGGCTAACCACCTGGCGCCCGGCACCTTGAAGATGGAAACGATGGTGGAGGCTACCCAAATTGTGATGGACGATGAGGGCCGCAACCCCCTCATGCGCATCATCCGGGCCAGCGAGGGGCGCTGCATTGCGGCGCATTTCGGCACCTACGACTACACAGCCTCGGCCGGCATCACGGCCAAGTACCAGACCATGGCGCACCCCGTCTGCGACTTTGCCCACCACATGACCAAAGTGGCGCTCGGCGGCACCGGCATCTTCCTCAGCGACGGCGCTACCAACGTCATGCCCATTGGCCCGCACCGGGGTGAGCACCTGAGCTTTGCGCAGCTGCGCGAAAACCAGGAGGCCGTGCACAGCGGCTGGCGCCAGGCTTACCACCACACCATGCACTCGCTCATCGGCGGCCTCTACCAGGGCTGGGACCTCAACCCCGCGCAGCTGCCCATGCGCTACGCAGCCACCTATAATTTCTTCCTCAGCAGCTACGAAGGTGCCGTGCACCGCCTCAAAACCTTCGTGGACCGGGCCGCCATCTCGACCCTCACCGGCGATATTTTCGACGATGCCGCCACCGGCCAGGGCTTGCTCAACTTCTTCCTCAAAGCCCTGAACTGCGGCGCCCTCACGGAGGAAGACATTGTGCCCACCGGCCTCACGATTGAGGAGATTGAGACGCGCTCGTTCTACCGCATCCTGGCCGGGCGCCGGCGCAAAGCCTAGCAGGCAGCCGCCGGGCCCCGGCTTATTTCGGCTTCCTACGTCAGCAAAAAGTCCTCGCCCCTGGCTACTACCCGGCAACTAAGCCGGTAGCCAGGGGCGAGGACTTTTTTGCTGATAAACAGCCTTTTAATTGGCTACGTTACCAAGCGCCCGAGCACTATCTTCACTCAAAATTCATACTCAACCTTCACATTATTAATAGTTTATGAATAAACTTTCGCCTTGATAGGCGCGTAGAGAAAGGACGGGGCTATTTCCCGGTTTCACCTCTCCTTCTCTTCCACTTACTCATGACTTTCGCTACCGAATTTGTCCCCACCGCCGGGGAAGTAGGCATGTTGCCAATGCTCACGTATTTTTTTATGACGGTAGCATGCTACTGCTTTCTGGGCAATGTGTTTTTCAGCCTGCTCACCAACCAGAGCGTGGCGCCTGAGCATCGCATTTCGCGGGCCTACGGCGGGGTTATTGCCCTTGTGGCGGGTGTGTCGTATCTGCTCATCACCCGTTTCTACCACGGGATGCTGCAAGACCTCAGCCACTTAACCGACCCTGCGGCGCGAGCGGCGCTCATCCGGCACAGCTACCAGGCCATTGGCCAGTACCGCTACATGGACTGGGCCGTGACGACGCCGCTGCTACTGCTCAAGGCCGCCTCGATGCTGCGCATTCGCTTCCACGAGGCGGCTAAAGCCATCACTATCATGCTGCTGGCCGACTTTTTTATGGTGCTGACCGGCTACATCGGCGAGCAGCAGCTCACGGCCTCGGGCGAGATTATGACGAGCGGCAAGCTGCTGTGGGGCGCCATTTCGACGGTGGGCTACGTGGTGGCCGTGCTAGCCCTGTACGGCCTGTACAAGCGCTTTGCGGCGCGCGGCAACGACACCGAGCGCTGGGGCTTCCGGTTTATTGGCATCACCACGGTCACGACCTGGGGCGTGTACCCGCTGGGCTATATGCTCACTCTCACGAGCATCGACCTGAATTACATCCACCTCGCTTTCAGCATTTTTGACGTATTCAACAAAGTAGGCATTGCCGTAGTAGCTTACCTGGTAGGCAAGCGCCTGCTTGACGAGCGCCTCGACGAGCAGAAGGTTCTCGATGGCTACGCTACTTCATAGCCCGAGCCCAGGCCGGCCCCAGCGCTATTCCTACGCGGTGGTGCTGGCAGCCGGGCTGGTGGGCTGGCTAGCCCCGGCCTGGGCCAGCTGGGTGCTGGGGCCAGCGCTGCTGCTGGGCCTGGTGCTGCTGGGCGTGGCCCACGGCGCCTGCGACCAGTACGTGGTGCCGGCCACCTACCCCGCGCTGGCCCGGCACCGGGGGCGCTACTGGGCCGCGTTTTTGGGTGGCTACCTCGGGCTGGCCGCCGCCGTGGGGCTGCTGTGGTGGTGGCAGCCGCGGCTCGCCGTAGCGTTTTTCTTTGGGCTGTCGGCCTGGCACTGGGGCTCGGGCGATGCCCCAGCGGCCCGCTATCGGGCGCAGTGGCTGGCGCACAGCATCTTGCGCGGCGCCCTGCTGTTTGCGGTGCCGCTGTGGTTCTGGCCCGCCGAAACGCGCGCGCTCATCAACGACCTGCTGGCCCTGGCCGGGGCCGCGCCCGTTGGCACCCCGGCCATTGAGCAAGCCGCCGGTTGGCTGGGCTCCCTCGTGCTGGCCGGCCACCTCAGCCTGTGGGCCAGCTACTGGCTGACGCGGCAGCGCCCGCTGGCCCGCACCGATGCGCAGGAAGTGCTGCTACTCAGCTTTTTGCTGGTCGCCCTGCCGCCGCTGCTGTCGGCTAGTGTGTACTTCGTGTTCTGGCACAGCTTGCAGCACGTACTGCGCATGAATGCCCTCATGGGCCAGGACGTTGGCGATAATCTGCCCGCGCTATGGGCGCAAGTAGGCTTCTTTTTGCGGCGTTCGGCGCCGCTGCTGGCTATTAGCCTAGCGGCGCTGGCAGTACTGTATGGGCTGGCCTGGGCACGGGCGGCGGGCGGGCCGGCGCTCATTAGCCTGGCGCTGCTGGTGGCCTCGGTAGTCACGCTGCCCCACGCGCTGCTCGTGACGCTGGGGCTGGATGCGGCGCGCTGGCGGCGGGGGTAGGTCTAGGAGCTTTTGGCCCGCTAGCATCACCACGGGGCACGCATTTGTGTGTTGGAGGCGGTGGCGCAGGTGCGCGGCCGCCTTTTTCATTTTTTAAATTGGGCCTACGCCCGTTGGCTACGCCTGGTGGCCGGCACGCAGCCCACCCCCTTCACTATGGATTTTTCAAGGGGCTTAGGAAGCAAACCCACTCAGCAAACAGGTGCCAACACAGGTTGAATAATTGACTTTCAAAAACATATGAAATAAGAAAAGTCTTTCCGAGGGCTCAACAAGGCTCTGCAAATACTTTCTACTGCAAGCAACAGTTAACCAAATAGCAGGAAGCAATTTCTCGATTTTTGCTTTCTAAGCTCCTACTTTGTTATTGAGAGAAGAGCCTCAATCAGGCGCATTCACAGAGCTTACCTCAAGGCTTCCACTCCAAATACTTGCGCCCATCTTGAGTATCAGCGCATACACAAGCGGCCTTCACAGGTCGGTCGGGGAATAACCGCCTATACAGGCCGACCTGCGCAGCGAGTCCACCGGTAGGTAGCAGCAACGGATTTGCCTCCCGGGCCCCCAGCCGATTGAAGTCCTGCCCGCCCCGAATCCATAAGCTTACATTGACCCACGGGTCATGCAAAGGTGGGCGCCACCCGTCGTAGGTTTCCAGATAGTTGTGATACTTGAACAGGGTGCCCGCTAGCCGCTCGGCTGTGTAAGACCGCGGCACGGTGGCAGCCAGTGCAGCTACGTCGTGTCGAAGCCCGGGTGGTAGGCTGGTCACGGCCGCTTCCACAGCCCGGTACTGGCGCTCGACAGCAACCTGCCCAAGCATCATGGCTAGCACGCCAGCCGCGAAGACGGCACGGGCCCCCAGCAGAGGAGTAGTCCACGCACGTTGAAGGGACTGCCAACCTATCAGCACCGGCGCCCAAGCCAGCACTGGGATAAGCAGCCACGCCAGGAAAATTCCGGCTACCAGCGACCCCCAACCCAGGAACAGCAAACAGTAAGCGCAGATGGGCACCAAGGCACCTTGTAGGAACAGCGCCACGTACCGCCACGCTGGCCGCAGCCCTAGCCAGGGCCACGCCAAGAAAGCGCCAACGGTAGCCACCAGTAAGGCTACGGCAGGGGTGACGGGTTGGCAAAAGACCTGAAAAACCCATTGGTTGGCTCCATAGACTAGCCCCACCAGCACCACATTTAAGTACGGCTGGCGGGCGCGTAGCTGAGCTACTATATGGTGCAGGAGTATCATCCCAACTCCACGAAAAAATTCGTTCTTTTCATGCTTTTGCTCAGCGTGGTAATAATGCAGAGTTCACGCAATGGGTAAGTCAGACGAAGTACAATCCCCTTTTACATCTTGTAAAATACGAGCTGCTCACGAGGCTGCGGCCATTGCCGCTACCGCCGCCACTGCCTCAGGGTAGAGGCCACCGAGCACCCGCTCGGGCGTCATGGGGGCCACCAGCGGCAGGGCCGCGCCGGGGCGGAAGGCCCGCACCGCCGCGCGCAGGGCAAAGTAGGCGCCGATGCCGTACATGAGCGGCGGCTCGCCCACGGCTTTGGAGCGCAGGATGGCGTTGGGGTGGCCGGGCGTGTCGAGGAAGTGCACGTCAAGTACGGCGGGCACCGCGTAGAGGTCGGGTATCTTGTAGCTGTTCAGCGAGTTGCTGAGCAGGCGGCCTTCGGCGTTGTAGCTCACTTCCTCCAGCGTCATCCAGCCGATGCCCTGCACGGCGCCGCCCTCAATCTGGCCGCGGTCGATGGCCGGGCTGAAGCTCTGGCCGAAGTCGTGGGCAATGCGCAGGCTGTCGATGGTGTAGGTGCCGCGCAGACAATCGACGGTGGCCGTGGTGAGAGCGGTGCCGTACACGTGGTAGGCAAACGGGTGGCCGCTTTCGGTGCCGGCGTCGAAATGCACGCCGGGCGTGGCGTAGTGGGCGTTTTCGGTGAGGGCCACGCGCCGCACAAAGGCGCTGCTCACCAGCTTTTCCCAGGTAGTTTCGGCCGGAATGCCGGCGGCCAGCACCTGCTCGTTTTCTATCGTAATTCCTTCGTAGTCGGTAGCAAACTCGGTACTGGCGTGGCGCAGCAGGCGCTCGCGCAGGGCCAGGCAGGCCAGCTCGGTGGCCTTGCCGTTGAGGTCGGCGGTGGCGCTGGCGGCGCTGGGCGAGGTGTTGGCCACGCGGGTAGTGTTGGTAGTTTCGATTTTGATGCGATTTATCGAAATACCCAGCGTGCGGGCCGCCACCTGCGCAATTTTGGTATTCACGCCCTGCCCCATCTCTACGGCACCGGTGCTGATGCCCACCGAGCCATCGGTGTAGATGTGCACCAAGGCCCGCGTCTGGTTCATAAACGTCTTGGTGAACGAGATGCCGAAGCAGATGGGCATCATCGCCAGGCCCTTTTTGAAGAGCTGATTTTCTTGATTGAACTTGGCAATGGCCGCCCGCTCGCCGGCCAGGTCAAACAGGCTGGCAGCCGTGGTCCAGGCCTGCTCGGCGTGGCAACCCTCGGCCGGCTGGCGGTACGGGAACAGGTCGCCCTCGCGCAGCAAGTTGCGCCGCTGAATCTCGCTGGGCAGCACCCCCAGCGCCTCGGCTGCCTGGGTAATGGCCGACTCGATGACGAACATGCCCTGCGGCCCACCGAAGCCCCGGAAGGCCGTATTGGGCGGCAGATTGGTGCGGCACGAGTTGGCCGTGGCCGTCACGTTCGGAATGTAGTAGGCATTGGTGGTGTGGAAGAGCGTGCGCTCCAGCACGGCCGGCGAGAGGTCGGCCGAGGCGCCGGCATTCTGGTAGTAGGTGACTTCGTAAGCCAGAATGTGGAGGTCGGCGCTAAGGCCGATTTTAAAGTCCGATGAGTACGGGTGGCGCTTGCCGGTCATGCGCATGTCGGCCATGCGGTCGAGCACGAGCTTCACGGGCCGCTTCATCACGAAGGCCCCCAGCGCGGCCAGGCAGCCCCAGGGCGTGGCCTGGTCCTCCTTGCCGCCGAAGCCGCCGCCGAGGCGCGTCACGTCCACCTCAATCTGGTGCATCCCAAGGCCCAGCACCACGGCGCAGTGCCGCTGCACGGCCGTCGGCCCCTGGGTCGAGGAAATAATTTTCACGCCCCCCAGCTCCGTTGGGAAGGCGTAGGCGGCCTGCGTTTCGATGTACAGATGCTCCTGCCCGCCGCTTTCAGCCACGCCCTCGAATACGTGCGCGCACTGCGCAAACGCGCCCGCCGAGTCGCCGATGCGGAAGGTGCGGGGCGGCACGATTAGCTCGCCCTGCGCGGCGGCCTGGCGCGGGTCGGTGAGGATGGACAGCGGCTCTATCTCGGCCGTGATGAGCTTGAGCGCGGCGTGCGCCTGGGCCTCGGTGCGGGCCAGCACCAGCGCCACCGGCTGCCCCCGAAAATGCACGTGGCCCTCGGCCAGCAGCGGCTCGTCGGGCACAATGCCCCCGATTTGGTTGCGCCCCGGAATATCCGCCGCCGTGAGAATACGCGCCACGCCGGGCGCCTGTTGGGCGGCGCGCAGGTCGAGGCTACGCAGCACGCCGTGGGCCAGCGGCGACTCGTACACGGCCGCGTAAAGCGTACCCTGCTGCACGGGCACATCGTCGAGGTATTGCGATTCGCCGCGCACGTGGCGCTGGGGGTCGAGGTGGTTCATGGCTTTCTGCTTTTCTAAGCTTTTCTAAATCATTTGGCCGTCATGCTGAACGTAGTGAAGCATCTCGCTCGCATCGTTGCCCGATTGATGTTACTACCCCACGCGAGATGCTTCGGCAAGCGGACGCCAGATGCAGCATGACATTCTTAAATTTATCCCCTTAAATCAATTCCGCCAGCGATAATTCCGGCGCGAAGCGCAGGAAGTGCGCAAACAGCAGCTGCCGCAGCAGCAGCCGCTTGTAAGCCGCCGTGCCGCGCACGTCGCCAATGGGACTGATTTCTTCCTGCATTACCTCATTGGCCCCGGCCACCGTAGCGGCGCTCAGCGGGCGGTCCAGCAGGTAGGCGGCAGTGCGGGCCAGCAGCAGCGGCACCGGCCCCACCCCACCGGCCGAGAGCCGGGCGGCCGTTATCACGCCATCCTCCACGCGCAGCCAGGCGGCGGTATTCACGCTGGCAATGTCGAGGTGGGTGCGCTTGGACACCTTTTCGAAGTTGAAAAAATCGCTGGCCTGCGGGGCCGGGAAGCTGATGTCGGTCACCTGCTCGGCAGCGGCTTTCGCCAGCTTTTTGTAGCCCAGGTAGAGGCTGGCCAGCGGCAGCACGCGGCTAGCCCCGGCCGCATCGGCCAGCGTCACATCGGCGCCCAGCGCGAGAAATAGGATGGTTAAGTCGCCGATGGGCGAGGCATTGACGAAGTTGCCGGCCACCGTGCCCATGTTGCGGATGGGCGTGCTCGATACCAGTTTCAGATACTCGGGCAGGCGCGGCAGCAGGCCGCGCAGCACCGCCGACTCCAGCAGCTGGCTGGCCGTGGTGGCGGCGCCCAGCACCACGCGGCCTTCGTGCTGGCGCACGCCGCGCGGGCCGTGGTCGAAGAGCAGGCGCACGGGCTGCTGGCGCAGCTCGTCGAGGCGCTGCACCAGCAGGTCGGTGCCGCCGCTCAGCAGCGGGTGGGCGGCGTGCGGAAAGGGGTGGCTGTCGTGGCCGTTCTGGCTTTGAAAGTGGCCGTTGGGCGACGCCGAAACAGCGCGGCCGGGCGCGGCGGGGCCAGGGGCACCAGGGTCGGCGGGCGCCTCGGCAGCGGCGGTTTCGGCGCGCAGGGCGGCTAGGCGGGCCGGCATTTCGGCAAAGTAGGCGGGCACAAACTGCTTGTCGGTCAGCCACTGCACGCGGTCGGGGCCGGGGCGCGCGGCCAGCTCGGCGGTGAGGGCGGCGGCGGCGCGCTCCAAGGACTTGTAGCCCGTGCAGCGGCAGATGTTGCCGTCGATGGCCGCGCGGGTGCTGGCTTCGGTGGCTGGCTCGGCGGCCAGGCTGTGGCCGGTGAGCGACATCACGAAGCCCACCGTGCAAAAGCCGCACTGCGCCCCGTTGTGGTCCACGATGGCCTGCTGCACCGGCGTAAGCTGCCCGCCGGCCCGGTTGATGCCCTCCACCGTGACCACGTGCTTGCCGTGCACGTTGCCGAGCGGCGTGAGGCAGCTCGTCATGCTTTGGTAGGCAATAGGCTGGCCCTCGGCCGCTAGCTCGCCCACCAGCACGGTGCAGGCGCCGCAGTCGCCCTCGCGGCAGCCGATTTTGGTACCCGTCAAGTGCTCGTGGTAGCGCACGAAGTCGAGCAGGGCGCTGGCCGCCGGCTCGGTGGTATGGATGGGCTGGTCGTTGAGGTAGAAGGTAATCATGGGCCAAGAGCCTTGTGCCCGGTGGCAAAAGGATTTCCAAGTTACTGCCGGGGTTGGCTATGGGCAAGCGGGGGCACTTTTTGCGCGCTGCCAGCGGCCTAGCCGCTGGTTGTAAGCAGCAGCCAGGCCACCCTTTCGGGCCGCGCGGCCACCACGCCCGGGCAGCCTTACCAAGTAGTTGTACTAGCCTAACCAGGTATAACTACCCAAAATAAAAACCAGGTAGTTACTCGCTGAAAATCAATCGATTTAAAGTCAAAAATTTGCGTTGTCAAAACGGATAATCCTTTTGACAACGGCGGATATCGAAAAGCCGACCCACGAGTAGATAACCACTTCCCTCCTTACCCCCATTACCATGTCAGTAGCTGCTGAAAACCAACTTGCCCCCGTGCTGAATATTCCTGCGGGAGCAGCCGTCACGTCCGAAGCCGTAGCCGCCGCCGTAGCCACGGCAACTACCTACGACATCAACTTCGACTTCTCGTCGATTCCTGCAAAAGCTATACTGGCCGACCTCCAAGGCGGCAAATATCAGCTCATGGGTTACAAAGGCGCCAGTGGCCCGGGCCAGGTGAGCGTAGGGCTCCCAACCTGGTTTAGCTTGCCTTTTACCGATGTTATGGGTGGTAAGCTCGACGTGCTGTACACGCCTACCTACCTGGTTTATTATTTCGATAGCATCGACATCGACGAGAACACCGTTATCCAGATGAGCGGCCAATCTCAGCCCGTAACGCTGGGCACTGAGCTTATTCTCGATTCGCTGGGCAATTTTACGGTGGGGACCGGGGGGTCCGCTGGCACCATCCAACTCAAAAACAACCGCCCGTCGGGCACGCCTAACCTGACGGTAGGCTTGGCTGCCAGCGTAAACGGGAAGTATGCGCCCTTTTGCGCCTTTACCATCACGCCCCTGGGCTCTATCGAAATGACGCCCCATGAGAACGTGTGCCTGTTTGCCTCGCAGCTGAGTCTCGCGTCGGGTACGGTGACGGCAAGCGCCGCCACGCCGGGCGTCATGTTCAGCTTTCTGCCGGGTACCCAAACCTACGACCTGGCTATCGCCCCTTCGACCTATGCCGTTGTCAGTGCCGGGGCAGCCACCAAGCCACTGGACTCGGGCGATGCGCTGAATATGCTGAACAAGCCGGACAACGCCAGCTAATAACCGGCTGAAAAGGCGGGAGCTTGGGGCAACAGGGCACTTCTACCTTGTTGACCCAAGCTCCCGCTTTTGCTGCCTTTCCTACTTCATGCTATGACTCTTACTATTAGCCTCACGTCCAAAGACCTTGCTCATATTCAACAGAATGAGGAGAACATAACGGTGGTGGCCAACTTTGCCGACACCGGCGACTTTCTGGTCGTGTGCGCTTCCGTAGCTCCCTTTGGCAGCCCACAACTCACCCTTGGCTCCGGCTACCAGGTGTACGCGGCCAACCAAACGCCGGCGGCGGGCCTTACCATCAAGCCCGAGATGGCCTGCACTGCCATACCCGGCACCTGCTATACTCTCACCGGCACTGCTTTCCTGGACGCGGGAGCAGCGGCTTACCCCGCCAACATTGGCGTCAACAACCAAAGTCCCAGCGGTGCTGACTTGCTGTGTGGGCTGGAGCAGCCGTACTCCTTCAACGGGAGCACCCCGACGTTTGTGCCCACCACGCTTGCTACTGCGCTCTACAACCAAACCGTTTACCTAGAGCAGCCCGACAGCATCCTGGTTTTCCTGTCCAATATGTCGGTGGGCCAGCTTGTTCCCACCGACGCGTTAATCAGCTCCACCTCCGCGCGCCCGAACCAGCCGCTCGTTGTGAGCAGCTACCTGCTCGTGAGCCTGGCCGGGGGGGACACTACCATTTACTTCGACGCGACCAACAACTGCTTTACAGCAGCCAGCCCGGCCGCTTAGCTACACCCTTAACCACTTCTCCAATCAAAATCATGCCTACTCCTACCTCTCTACAGGTCACCAAAATTGTTGTCAGCCAGCGGCTCGGCAACCGCTTGCAAGTCTTAACCTCTGCCACGGGTCAGGTTGACCAAGGACCCGACGCCGTAGGGGTCATTGCCAACGCGCCGCTGACGCTGACTAACGGCGGCCCCCAAAAGGGGAACTATCCCGTGGGTAATATTTACGACATCACCTGCACCTACGGTGGGCAGCCCCATCAAATACTGCAAGTGCGCTATCTGGGCCTCACCCCGGATGGCAATGCACAGTTCACCACCGAATAAGCATCCGGTTCCAGGGCTGCGCTACCCGGCGCAGCTCTAAAACAGCACCGCCACCTGCATCCTTCCGGTGTGCACCACGCCCGCGCCGCTGGCCTTGCGGCCGTCGTAGGCCACGTTGATGTTGAGGCCGTTGGTGAGGCGCTGTTCCAGGTTCAGGTTCCAGGTGAAGTTGGTGCCGGGGCGCAGGGCCTGGAGGATTTCGAGGCCCACCACCGACACGGAGGCGGCCTCGGTGCCCGAGAAGCTGACCCGCGTGACGTGCGTAGCCGCCGTGATGGTGCGCTTGCTCACCTGGCTCACGCGGGCTTCGAGACCCAGGTCGTCGAAGGTGCCCGCGGCGTCGCTCACGCGCTGGGCCCACTCGTTGGTTTTGGCGGTGTGCAGCAGCGAGCCGGTGAGGCGCAGCGCGGGGCTGGGCTGGTAGCTGATTTCGGGCTGCACGGTGTAAATGCGCAACTGAAAATTGCGGTAGCTGGAGCTGGTGGGGTCGATGGAGTAGGTGGCCTGGGCCTCGCGCACGTCGCGGGCCAGCGTGAGGCGGCCCGTAAACGACTGCGCCAGCGTGCGGCGCAGCAGCACGCTCTGGGTGGTGAGGTTGCGCAGGTCGAAGCCCTCGGTGAGCAGGGTTTTCTGCTGGGTTTGCTGCACCGTAAGCTCGGCGCCGAAGATGGGGTTGGCGCGGTTGAAGTAGAGCGTATTGCGCAGCAGCTGGTTGAAGGCCAGCAATTTTTCGTCTTCCTTGGCGAAGCTGAACGGGCTGAGGCGGTCGATGAGCGCCGGGCTGGTGGTGCGCCGGTCTACCGTAACGCTGCTCACGCTGGCAAAGCGAAAGAGCGCGGCGCGCCAGCGGCCGGCGTCGCGCCAGGCGCGGGGCGCGTTCACGGTGAGGCGGTAGCTGAGGCGGTTCTGGTAGGCGGTGATGTAGTCGTTGGTGGGCAGGTACACCTTGATGTAGGTGCGGTACTGGGCGTCGGCGGTCTGGGCTTCCAAAAACTCGTCTTTGTCCTGCACGCCGTTCCTGTTGAGGTCGCCGGCGTAGTAGTGGGTGCCCTGGCCGGCGGGCACGGCCACGAAGGAGAAGTCGCGCTTCAGCTCGCGGCCGGTTTGCACGCTGTAGCTTAGCTCGGAGCGCACCTGGTTTTGCAGCAGACTCAGGTTGTGGTCGAGTTTGCCCAGGATGTTGCGCTGGCGGGCGCTGTCGGGCTGGCTCACGAGGTTCACGTCACGGTAGCTGGCAAGGAGGCGCAGGTCGTGGCTTTTGCTGAAGCGGGTGCTGAAATTGCCCTGCACGGTCTGGGCCTGGGTGTGCACCTGCAAGTTGTTTTGCTCGGCAGTGGGCGTGCGGTCCTGCCGAAAGGCGTAGCTCAGGCCGTAGCGGGTGCGGCCGGTGTCGGGGCTTTGCAAAAACAGCGTGTGCTCGTCGTAGTAGTTGGCCGAGCGGATGGTGTCGCCGCGCGGCGACACCACCTTGTTCTTATCAAACCGGTACGTGTAGCCTGGGATGAGGCGCCCGCCGCCGTAGCGCACGCTGGCCTCGCCCCGCGCCCAGCTCGACTGGTAGCGCCCGGCCTGCGAGTTGAGCAAAAACAGCGAGCCGCGCACCTCCAGGCGGCCCACCTGCTGGGCCACGTCTACCCAGTGCTGCAAGCCGCTGACCTCGCCGGGGCGGTAGCGCCGGCTCAGGCGGTAGTTCACGGCGTGGGTGGCGTCGCGGGTGAGGCCCACGGCCAGGTTGAGGATATTGTCCTCGCGGGCCACCGTGGTGGTGGCGTTGGCGGTGCTGGCGGCGCTCCAGTTGCGGTCAAACTCGATGTCGCGGTAGCGGTCGATGGGCGAAAAGCCGGGCGCCGTGTACTCGTAGTCGAGGGCCGAGCGCAGGCGGTACTTCTGCAAGGCGGCGGGCGCCCAGGTGGGCAGGGCGCGGTCTTGCACGGTGTAGCCCACGCGCATGGCCCCGCCGGCCTGGTTGCGGGTGCCGGTGCTGTCGAAGCGGTTGCGCTGGAGCTGCGAGGTGGCCAGGTCCACGAATACGGCCGCCGTGGGGTCGAGCTGAAAGGTGGCGCCGGCCGTGGCCATCTGCTTGAGCAGGGGCGTGGGCACGAGGCGCACGGCCTGGTAGTCGCCCTGGCCGGGGCCGGCATACGTGTACACCCGGCCGTTGGCGTTCACGGTGCCGGTGCTCAGCTTGTAGTCGCCGAGGCCCGCCCCCACCTGCGTAAAGCGCACCGTGTACACGCCGCGCAAGGAGTCCTGGGCATACTCGTAGGCGTAGTAGCGCCGGCCGGTGGTGGCCTCTACCCGCGCCACGCGGTGGTACTGCACCACCGTGCGGTTGAAGGCTACCGAATCGGCGCCCGGCGCGCCCACCACCGACACGTTGCCGGCCCCGCGCAGCCGCTGGCGGTCGGCGTAGGAGAGCGTGAGGTTGGCCGCGTTGTCGGGGTTGTCGGCTTCCTGGTAAAAGTTGCCGCGCAGGTTGAGCTTGCCCACTTGCTGGTAGTGGCTCAGGGTATAGAGCGAGCGCGAGTAGTTGAGGTCGGAATACTCGAAGTCAACTTTCAGGCGCGAATTGCGCGTGATGAGGTGGCGGGGCGAAAACGTGACTTCCGCCAGGTTATAGTCGATGACGTAGTCGTAGTCGAAGCCCCGCGTTTGCAGGCGCCCATCCAGGTACACGCGCTCCGAGCCAGCCAGCACAATGATGTACTGCTCGCCGTTGGGGCCCGTGAGGCGGTACGGCCCCTGCACGTTGTCGATGGGGGCCAGGTCGAGGCTGGCAAACTTGCCCTTGGCCACGCCGCCCGCCACCAGCGTCGAGGACCGAATCTGGCCCAGCTTGTCGCGTAGCGTCACGCTGCCCGTGCCGCTGGGCCCGGTGGGCGGCGCGGTGGGCAGCACCTGGCCGGGCGGCACGGCCCCGGTGGGCGGGGCCAGCGGCGCGGCCGTGGAGCCGGGCGGGGCGGCGCTGTTGGTGGTTACGCCGTTGGTGTAGGTGGTGAAGGACGAGGGCGGCGCGTTGCTGACGGTATTATTCGTAGCGCCGGCTTGCAGGGGCTGGGGGCCGGGGGCGCCCAGGTTCAGCTCCAGGGCCGCGCCCTGGATATTTTTGTAGTAGCGCAAAAAGTAGTCGGGCTTGTTGCGCAGCACCACGTCGCCGGCCGTCAGGTTCCACTGGGGGCCGGTGAGGGTGATGTAGATTTTGTCGAATTGTTGCAGCGTCTGCGTATTCCCCTCGGGCTGAAACGGCACGTTCTGGTCCGAGATGGCGGCCGTGAGGCGGATGTTCTCCGTCAGTTGCCCTTCGAGCTGCAAGTTGAGCGCCGAGTTCACAAACACGTTCTGGGTGTTGCCAAACGAGATGCCCCGGCTCAGGTTGCCCGTTTTGCTGATGCCCGGCGTGTTCAGGATTTGCTCTTTTTGCGAAAAATCTTCCATGCGCAGCATCGGCCGGTCGCGGAAGTCGATGCTGTCGAGCAGGCGGCGCGGGCGCCGGTAGCGGGCCCGCAGCAGCGGCAGCGGCAGCACCCGGTAGCAGAGCAGCACCGAATCGGGGCGGCCGTCGGCCGGGGCGGGCCGCACGAGCTGGTAGCGGTCCAGGCGGGCATCGTAGGTCACCGGCTGCCCCCCGGCCGCCGTCACGGAGGCCGGCACCACCGTCAGCGTGTCGCTTAGGGCAAAGCGAGTGGTGTCGTGGCCGGCGGCCAGGCGCAGGTAGCGGCAGCGGCGGTTGTTGGGCGGGCCGGGCTCGGCGGCGGGCGGGGCCGCCGGGGCTTTGGCGGGCGCGGCGGCGGGGCTGGCGGCCGGCGGGCGGCTCGCGCCGGGCGGCCCCTGCTGGGCCCGCGCCCCGCTACCCCACACTACCGCCACGAGCAGGGCCACGAGGGCGAAGCATAGGCGGTAGTGTAGGGTCATTGAGTAAAGTTCGGGCGTAGCGCGGGCACAACGCTGCGCCGGCTTGGTTTGGTACCAGCGTTGCGTGCTGAGTTCGCAGCCAGGGTCAGTAGCGCGAAGCTTCCGCTGCGCGCACGAGCGTAGCGAGTAGCAGCATCCGGACGACCCTGGCGCCGGCGCTCGTGCGCGCCGCTTCCGCTAGGCGCTACTTCTTAGCCAGCCTCTTGCTCACGCAACGCGCTTCCCTGTAGAGTTGGCCTAAAAAATAATTATCCAACTCTACCAAGACTGTAGAGTTGGGCAGTTCTTTGTGGCCCCAACTCTACAGCCCGTCGTCATGCCCAACCCCGCCACCCCCTCTACCACCGCCGAAGCCGCCGTGCGTGCGCATTTTGGCCTCAGCCAGCAGGAGCTGGCCAGCTACCTGGGCGTTTCGGCGGGCTTGGTGGCGCACCTCGAAGCCGGGCGGCGGCGCCCGGCGCCGGCCACCGTGGCCCGCCTCACGGCGCTGGCCCTGCTGCTGCCGCCGCCCGAGGGCCACGGCCCGCCCGCGCCCCCCGCCCCCACTGCCACGCCCACCAACCCCGCCGCCCTGCCCGAGGGCCCGGCCACGCCCCTGGCACCCGGCCCGCTGCGCCAGCGCCAGCGCGCCTGCCGCCTGCTGGCCGCCACGCTCGGCGCCCGGCTGCACGCGCTGCAAAAGGGCGCGGCTACCTTGGCCCGCCGCCGCCGGGGGCTGGCCCAGCTGCAAGCGGCCCTGCTGCCCACCGCCGACGCGGCCACCGCCGGCTGGTTGGCCGGGCTGGCGCAGGCCGTGGCGGCCCCCAGCCCGGCCGCCGCCACCGCGCAGGTGCTGCTGGCCGTGCGCATCGAGGCCCTCACGGCCGAGGCCGCCGCGCTGGGCCGCCTGCTGGGCGAGGCCGACTAGCCGGCCGCCGGCGGCCCGGCGCGAGCGGCGATGGCGGGCCGGCAACCCACCTTCACCCAAAGACAACCAAATATTACGTAACTAAAATTCTACCCGGTCGCTATACCAGGCAGCGCGCAACGGTGCGCGCCAGTAGCCTTTTTTACCCATGACCTACCCCGTTCAACTGCTCACCACGGCCGCCGACTGCGACGCCACGCTGGCCGCCATGCAAAGCGAGCTGCGCGACTTGCAGGTGCGTGAGGCGGTGCTCGACCTGCGCGACGACAAGACCAGCGAAACCGCCACCAACAACGCCGCCGAGCTGACGAGCCTGCAAACTACCATCGACTCACTCACGCCCCTGCTCCCCACCCTGCCCGAGGGCAGCAAAATCCGGCGCGCCAATGAGCTGGCCCTGCGCCAGGCTACCCGCCGCTACGAAGACCTCACCAGCGCCGCCCCCACGCGCGGCCCGGTGGCGGCGCTGCTCCAGGCCCTAGACCTGCGCCAGGTGCAAGTGCAGGTAAGCGAGATAAAGCAGGCCCAGGCCGAAGTAACGGCCCGCCGCGCCGCCCTGTAGCGGGCCCCGCCCGGCCGAAACCGGCAAAAAGGCGGCTGCCAGACCCAGTGGGTCCGGCAGCCGCCTTTTTTTAGGCTGCTTCGCCGGGGCCGGCCGGCGGGCTAGTGCCCGCGCAGCACCAGCGGCGCCTCGGCGGGGGTGGCCGCCTGCTCATCGAGTTGCAGCAGCTTGTGAAACTGCGCCGGCGTGAGCACCTTGCCCACGGTGGCGTAGTAGCGAAAGTCCACGGCATCGGCGGCGGCCGTGGCGGCCAGCTCGGAGGTAAACAGCAGGTGGCTCAGCGTTTCGACCCCATCGAGCCGAATTTGCAGCGCGGCCCGTAGCTTGGCCGCCTGCCGGTCCTTCAGTTGCAAGGCATCGGCGAGGTAAGCGGCCTGCTGCTGGGCGCGCGTGGGCACGGTGGCGGCCAGCGGCTCGGCGGGCGAGAGCGGCGCGGTTTGGGCGGCGGCCCCGAAGCCGCTCAGCAGCAACCCCAGGCAAAAACAAACTTGTAGGCGTGGTAGCATAGCTCAGAAAGACGGGGTAAGCAGGATAGGCGAAGTGGTGAGCGCGGGACGTATACGTAACTGCGACGAAACTACCCATGCGCCCCGCGCCCGCCGCACGCGCTTGCCCAATAGCCGCACCCGGTAGCCGAACGGGTGGTTTTGCCCGGTGAGTCATCCTATTTTCTCGTCCAATCGTGCTATCCGGCCAGCGGCAGCTCGATAAAGAAGGTGGTGCCCACGCCTACCTCCGTTTCAAACCACAGCTGCCCGCCCGCCCCCTCGATGCCGCGCTTGGCCACCGCCAGCCCAATGCCCGAGCCGGTGGCCTTGGTCGTGAAGTTGGGCCGAAACACCTTATCGCGCACTTCCTCCGCAATGCCGGCGCCATTGTCAGCGATGGTGATGCGCACCTTGTGGTCGGCACTCAGGCCCAGGCGCACCTCTTGGCGCGGGGCGCGGCCGGGGGGTACGGCCTGCTTGGCATTCAGGAGCAGGTTGTTGAAGGTGCGCACCAGCAGGCTTTCATCGGCAAAGACGAGGTAGGTGCCGTCGGGGGGCAGGTGCAGGTGCAGCTCACCGTGTTCGGCGCCGTCGTTCTGGCGAAACAGGTCGGCGCAGTGCCGCAGCACGGCCACCACGTCGAGGCGCACGGGCCGCATGGCGGGCAGGTTGGTGAAGGTGCTGAACGAGGTGGCGATGTCGGCGAGCACGTCAATCTGGGTGATGAGCGTTTGGGAGATGCGCCCAATCAGCTCCTCGGCGTTGGGCCGGCGCTCGTTGATGGCCTTCTGGAGGTATTGCAGGCTCAGCTTCATGGGCGTGAGCGGGTTCTTGATTTCGTGGGCCACCTGCCGGGCCATCTCGCGCCAGGCGGCTTCCTTTTCCTGGGCGGCCAGCTCGCGCTTGCTGGCTTCGAGCTTGCCGAGCATGGCGTTGTACTCGCTCACGAGCAGGCCAATCTCGTCGTCGCTGCTGTGGTAGGCCAGCACCTCATTCTGGCCCGTGAGGGTGGTGCGCATGAGGCGCTGGGTAAGCAGCTTGAGCGGCGCCGTGAGCTGGCGCGTGGCAAAAAAGGCCAGCCCCAGAAACACCAGAAACATGAAGGTAGAGATGTTGAGAATGGTCGTGAACAGCTCGGTCAGCTTGTTGTCCAGCTCCTTTTGCGAGTCAAAAAACGGGATGCCCACGTAGCCCAGCACCGGGCCGGCCGGCCCATCTACGCTAGCCGCCCGCACCGGCAGGTAGAGCGAGCTAAAGGAGAGCGTGCCCGCCCGCTCGGTGAGCAGCGTACGGTTGAGGCCGCGCTCGTGCAAATCGACCAGGGCCTGCGGGTTGAGCAGCGGCCCCAGCAGGCCGGCCTCAAAAATGAGCGGCTGCGAGCTCACGAGCAGCTGCCCGCGCGCGTCGTAGAGGTTGAGGTCGGTTTCGGTGAGGGCGGCCACGTTGCGGGCCAGCGCTTGCAGCACGGGAAGGGCGGTGGTATCGGTGAGCTGGTCGCGGCGGCGCAGCAGGCTTTCGAGGGCAATGTGGCCCCGGCGCTCGTAGGTGCGGCGCAGGTCGCGGCGGTAGCCCGAAATCACCTGGCTGGCCGTGGCCACGCTCACCACCAGCAGCGGGATGACAATCCCCAGGTTGAGCAGCAGCTGAATGCGGGCGCTGAAGTTGAAGCGCATACCCCAGCCACCGGGCCGCAATTGCAGGTAGAGGCCGCCCAGCAGCGCCCACACCAGCCCATTGAGCAGCAGCTGAAAGGAAAAGTTGGAAAACCAGTCGGGCAGCGAGTAGGTGGCCGTGGTCACGATAACCACGCGCCGGCCGCTGGCATCGTGCATGGCCAGGTGGTGAAAATCGCTGATGACGAGGCCCTCCTGATACAGGCGGGGGTCGCGCAGCAGGGGCAGCGGCAGGCGGTTGGCATAGTCAAAATCGCCCTCGCTGTACACGAGCCGGCCCTTGGCGTAGCCCGCGTAGCTGAGGTCGGTGGCCAGGCCGGGCTGGAAGAACTTCTGGTCCACGAGCAGTTCGGGCAGCACGCTGTAGCTGGCCAGCTGCTTGAGGCTGAGCGTGAGCAAAATGGTGCCGGCCGGCGCGGGCGGCCCAATGCCGCCGGGCGCCGGCTGCGTAATGGGCACCACCGCCACGTAGCGCCGCGAGCTGAAAGAGTTGTCCGACTTCAGCAGGTACACGCCTGCCTGGTCGGTGGGCGTGGCCGTGCGCGAGAGGCGCACCCGCGTCTGGTCAAAGGTCAGCGAGTCGTCGGCCTCGCCGCCCACAGGCTGGCCGCTGGGGTCAAAAAGGTCCACCGCCTCCTCGTACTTATCGAAGTAGTTGCGCAGGTACTGGCGCTCGATGCGGCGGCGTAGCGCCTCGGTGCGCACCGGCGCCGTGGTGAGCAGGCGCGCGATTATCGGGTCAGCGGCCAGCTGGCGCAGCCGCTGGCCCAGCAAAAACTCGCCTTGCAGGTCATTATCGATAAGCAGGTTGCCGGCCAGGCGCTGCTTATCGAGCAAAAGCTGGTGCTCAAACTGCCCGTACAGCGCCGTGGCGCCCACGGCCGAGGCCATCGCCAGCAGCAGCAGCAGCATCAGGTAGGCCGGGCCGCGCCGGGCCGAGCGCGGCTTTATTTGCCCCGCGCACACGAGCGCTACGTAAAGGCACGCCATGCCCGGCAGCAGCAGATACACCTGGTGCAGCAGCGCCCCCAGGCCCAGCAGCAGCACGGCCAGCGTGCCGGTGCCGCTCAGCAGCCAGCGGCGGGGCAGGCGGCGCAGGTCGGGCAGCAGCAGGTCGGTCCAGAGGTAGAAGCCAGTCACGAAAGCCCCGGTATGCAGCAGCACGGCTAGCAGCAGCACCAGCCGGAAGCCGCTCACCTGCATGCTTTGGGTGATGTCGAGGGTCAGCTGATTGTTGCTGAAGGCGCTGACGTAGTAATTGTACAAGGCCAGCAGCGTGCCCAGTAGCCCCAGCAGGGCTACCGGCCCCCAGCGGCCGGCGGGCGCCTGCTGCGCCCGGGTGGGCAGCCGGTAGTGGCGGCTCACCAGCACCGAGATGCCCGCCAGCAGCGCGGCCAGCAGGCCATTGAGCAGCAAGTCGCCCAGCGAAGGGGCCCAGCCCGACACCGCGTACACGCGCGGGTCGAAGAGCGGCAGCTCCAGCCACGCATAGGGCAGGCCCAGGTACAGCAGCACCAGGCGCAGCACCAGCGGCGTGCCGGCCAGGGTAGCCACCGCCAGCCCTGCCCGCCCCTGCCACCACCAGCGCCAGGCCAGCCCCAGCCAGCCCACGGTGTAAAAGGCGATGCCCAGCAGCAGAAGGGCCAGCGGCAGCACGCGCCCCGCCAGGGCATTGCCCGGTAGCTGCACCACCGAAAACAGGTAGTGCCCTTGCGTATCGACCAGCGCCGCTACGAGGCCGCTGGCGGCCCCCGGCCGCACGGGGGCGGCGCTCACCTGCACCTCCAGCCCTTGCAGCAGCGCCGGCTCGGCCCCTTCGCGCAGGTAGCGGTTGCTGATGCCGTAGTGGCGCGCCAGCGGCACGTACACCACCACCACCACCGGCCCCAACGCGCGCCGCACCACTAGGAACTCGCCCAGCGCCGTTTCGGCCAGTCGCTCGGGCGTGGGGTCGGCCAGTTCGGCGGGCGTGGGCTCCGGCCCCGAGGCCGACCAGCCCACCACCTGCCCGCTCACCGCCACGAAGGTAGGATACGAGCATTGGGCCAGCAGGCGGCTGAAGTCGGGGGCGGCGGGGGGTTGGCACTCCACGGCCACGCGCCCGGCTTCGCGGCCCGCTGTGGTGGCGGCCTGGGTTACCAGGGTTTGCAAACGCGCCGCATTGGGGTACAGCGCGGTAGAGCCAGAGTTGAATAGCGGCGCGTAGGTATTGACCAGCCAACTCGCCGCAAAGCTCAGCAGGGCCAGCAGCAGCAAGGCCAGCGGCCAGAAACGGGTAGCCGAAAGGCGAACAGTAGGCAGCAAGGGCGCGGTATATCAAAAATAAAAGGCCGCCACACAGGCCAGCCACTCCCGCAAGCTACCGCCAAACGGGCTTCATCGCCAGCCGGCGGCCCTACAACGCAGAGGCCCCGCACTCACGTGCGGGGCCTCTGTCAAATCTGGTTATGAAACGCCAGCCTTCTAAAGCTTGGTTGGGCGCTTGGGGTGGGTACGGCGGTACCAGAAGAAGCCCACGGCACCCATCAGAATGTAGGGCACCGTCATCATGTACACGATGCCCCGGTTGAGGCCCGATACATCGTAGTCGTCGCGCTCGGCGCGGGCGGCCTCCACCTGGCTTTTGCACATCACGCACTGGGCCTGAGCGGGCGCAAGGGTTACCAGCATCAGTAGGCTGAGTACCAATCCAACAAGCAGCTTTTTCATAAAAATAAAATAGGTAAGAAGACGTAATGTTTTGGCTAGCCAGCCGGGTAATATGGCGCAATCATGAAGTAGACGATAACGCCCGTAACCGACACGTACAGCCAGACCGGGAACGTCCAGCGGGCAATGCGCTTGTGTTTGGTGTACTGCCCCGTCAGGGCAAAATAGAGCGTGAATAGTACCAGGGCGACCGTCACCGCCGCCAAGCTGATGTGCGTAAGAAGCAGCAGAAAATAAATGCTCCGCACCAACCCGCCGCCCCCAAAATGCGTGCTCGCGACCTGCGAGTGATACGCCACGTAGGAAATCAGAAACAGGCCCCCCAGCGCAAACGCGGTGCCCATCGCCGCCCGGTGGGCCAGCACATTTTTCTGCCGAATGAAATAGTACCCCACCAGCAGCGCCACCGCCGTCAGCGAGTTCAGCGCCGCGTTCACGGCAGGTAAGGCGTGCAAATACGCATCAGCCCCCTGGATGCGGAAAATATTCTTGTAGTAGAACAGCACCGCGACGAGCAGCGGCACTACCACCCCCAGCGTACCGAGAATGATTTTGTACTTGGTATAGTCGCCCGGCTCCAGCACGGGCGGGTGTAGCTGCTCAGTGACGGTCGTCATAAGTGTAGAGCAAAACGTTGATTTCAGTAATAAGCCGCTCGACCTCGTACTTGTCAGTAGCATCGTAGTAGCCGCGCACGTGCTGCGCATCGTCCACTACTAACAAGCGGCCGGGCAGCAGGTTCCCCGGCTCGGTGGCGGGCCGGAAGGGGAAGTGCTCGGGCCGCAACGCCGTTTGCCCAAACTCATACTGCGCAAGCCGCCGCAACGTGTCGGCCGGGGCGGCCCCAAAAAACCATTTACCTGCAATGGTGCCGTTCTGCTCACTCAGTTTTTCCAGCTTCGCAGTGGTAGCCGTCGGGCTGGGTTCGTCGGCTACTAGCGTCACGAGGCGCACGCGTGCTTCTGGTCGAAACCGCTCTTGCAGGCGCCCGAAAGCGCGGGTAGCTGCCTCCCCAGCCGCCCCGGGGGCATAAAACTGCACGATGTAAAGGCCCCTGCCCAGGTCGGCGCTCGTCAAGACCCGACTACCTACTGTGCGTAGTTGAAATGGCCGGACACGGTGAAAAACAGTATCGCGCTGCCACCCTCCTGCCGAGGTGCGGACTGAGTCCGCCCGCTCGGGCAAGTAGGTTGGCAGCGCGTAATGATTGCGGCCGAAGCCATACAGGAATAGGAACGCCAGCACCGGCACCAGCAAGAGCAGGCCCAGCAGAATCGTCTGGCGTGGTCGCATCCGTTAAACTAGCTGCTGAACATGTGCGACAGTACTTCGCCCACGTAGGAGCCTTCCGTCACGAGAGCTACCACCAGCCATATCAGCAGCGCCGTGGGTACCAAGATGGTCCAGATTAGGCTCTTCACCTCATGCTTAAGGTGCATGAACTCACCCACGATGAAGAAAGCCTTCAGGATAGTGAGCACGATGAAGATGCTATTACGCAGAGTGCCGGGGTTCATGAAAAACACAAACACGAACTCGACAGCCGTGATGCCAACAAGCACCCAGAATGTGCGCCAAATCCAAGCGGTATTTGGCTTGGCGATTTCGCCTTGCGGCAACGTCTCGTTAATTGCGTGAGCAGACATTTCTTAAATTATAAAGCAGTGAAACATAGGGGTGCAGGAGCGGCCAAGAGGCTAGACAGCTTTCTTGGCTGCCCCCAAATGCCTTTGCTCATTACTCACACCAAGTAGAAGAACGTGAATACAAACACCCACACCAAGTCAACGAAGTGCCAGTAAAGGCCGATTTTCTCAATCATCTCGTAGTGGCCGCGCTTCTCAAACGTGCCGTTAGTGGTAGCGATGAAGCACCACACCAGCAAGCACACCCCCGAGAACACGTGGGTACCGTGGAAGCCGGTGATGAAGAAAAACAAGTCAGCAAACAGCGGCGGGCCGTACTGATTTTGCGCTAGGTTGGCGCCAAACATCATGGTGCCGTCGGCCATACGCGTACCTTCTTCGTGACCGCCAATGAAGTGGCTCCACTCCCAGGCCTGGCTGCTGAGGAACATGGCGCCGAACAGGATGGTCCAGAGCAGCCATTTCTGCACGTCAGCCTTATCCATGCGGTGACCGGCTTCTACGGCCAATACCATCGTTACGGAGCTGAAGATGAGAATCATCGTCATCAGCGCGACGAAGGCCAGAGGCAAATCCATGCCGTGCAGGCCCGGAAAAGCATTGAATACCTTATCGGGCGTAGGCCAATAAGCACTGCTGAAGTGGAAAGCCTTGGCAGTACCCTCATACACCCCGTGCTTGTGGCGGATGAGGCCATAAGCAGTTAGGAATGCGCCAAAGGTGAAGGCATCCGAGAGCAGAAAAAACCACATCATCAGCTTGCCGTAGCTTGCCTTGAAGGGTTCGTTGCCGCCATCCCAGGTGCCGGTGCGCGGGGCATCGGCGTAGGCGGCGGAGGCAGCGGAAGGCTGCATAGTAGTGGAGTGGGCCATAACGGACAACAGATGGACAGGCGGGCTTTACGCCAAATTCCCGTTTAGTGGTTCAAAAGTAGGAACAAATACAGGTACAGCCAAAGCCCGCCGAGGAAGTGCCAGTAGAGCGTGGCATTGCCAATCGAGAGCATTGCCCGCGAATGTACCTGATAACTAAGGCTACGCTTCAAAACAACGGCTATAAAAATCAGCCCCGTGACGAGGTGGAAAGCGTGGACGCCCATCAGCACGTACACAAAAGAACCCGATGGATTAGCATCGGCACCACCAAAAAAAGTGTGGCCCGCCACGAGGTCGCTCCAAGAGTGCACCTGCCCAAAAAGGAATACGACACCGAGCACCATCGTCAGCAGCAAACCCAGGTTGGCACGCTTTATCTCGTCGTGCTTGGCTGAGTAATAGGCCCATTGCATGGCGGCACTGCTCAACGCAATGACGATAGAGTTAAACAACAGGCTCATGGGCAAGTCGAACTCGCGCCAGTTGCCTTCGTCACGCCGCACGATGTAGCCGCTGGTAAAAGCCGCAAACATCATGACAATACTGAAAATCAATAAAATAAGCAGCACCCGCTTAGGGTGCCAGCCCAGGCCAAGCTCCTTATCGGCCAGAGTGGCTTCGGAAGTATTCATATCAAAAAATTATCAGTTAATTTTTGTCAGTTTAGGTTACCGTTGCCCGTTGGCTTCCTCTCTCTTAGTAACAAAAAACTGCCCGTTATGAATCAAACTTTATCTAAAAGCAGCGCGATTTGTACGATGGGCAGGTAGAGAAAGGAGGCAAACATGATGCTGAGTGCCGCTTTGCGGTCCTGGGTGCGCATCAGACGCACGGTCAGGAGCGTGAAGAGGATGCCGCACACCAAGGCCACTCCAGCTGACGTACGGCCCGAAATACCCAGCACAAGGGGCAATAACGACACTGGAATGAGCAGCACCGTGTACGTCATTATCTGGAAAGCTGTACGCAGGTTGCGCTCACCCGGTGAGGGTAACATTTTAAAACCAGCTCGTTTGTAATCCTCATCAGCCACCCAGGCAATGGCCCAAAAGTGCGGAAACTGCCACATAAACTGGATGCCGAACAGCACCCAGGCGGCTTCGCCCACGTAGCCCGTAGCCGCTACCCAACCAATAAGTGGCGGCAGCCCTCCAGGAATAGCTCCCACTGCTACACAGACTGGCGACACCGTTTTGAGGGGCGTGTAGATGAAGCCGTACAGGATGAGGGAGAGTAGCGATAGCGCCGCCGTAAGTGGATTAAAATAGTACGCCAGCAGTCCTAACCCGGCTACCGCCAGCAATACGCAGAATACCCAGGCTTCGGTAACAGAAAGACGGCCAGTGGGCAGAGGCCTACTCTCGGTCCGCTTCATCAGCTTATCGAGGTCTTTCTCAAAAACCTGATTGATAATGTTGGCCGCGCCGGTCACCAGCAGGCCACCCAGCAGTACTACCAGCGCCCGCCCCCAGTTTGCCGTTGGCAAGCCCAGCAGGTAGCCCAGCGCACTGGAAAATGCCACCGTGAAGGAAAGCCGGAACTTGAGCAGTTGAAAATAGGCGCGGGCCTTCGTCATTAACCTAAAGAAAGTACTTCTGCAAAGGTACGCCTACTCAAGGTTAGGCCGGGTATCAACGAACGGCCTGCAACACCTTAGCAACTGGCAATGCACTCGCACGAGCCAACTGGCGCAAAGCCAGCAGCGAAAGAAACTGCGTGCCAAAGAGCAGCGTAGCCAAGGTTAAGTGGATGGGTTGTATAAAAGCGGGCAGCGCAAAGTAAGCCAGCGCAGTTCCGGCCATCATCTCTAGGCCCAGCACAACCCAAGTAGCAAACACCAGCCGGCGGAGCCCAGGCGAACCTATTTGCCACAGCTGATAGCCCACATATGTATTGGCGATTACTACAATGGCCGATAGCGTACGATGTGACTCGAAGATGCTTCCCAACTTATCAATCCAGCTCGCCCGTTGCATATAGCCGGCAGCTGAGGCAATCTGGTCTATTTCTTCCCGCACTTGCGTGCCTAATATTATTTGCACGAACGTGAGCGCAAGCACCAACCACACTAGCCATCGCAAACTAGCAATAGCTACTACTGGTGTTTTCTCTTGCTTAACGCTATTTGCCGGCACTACCTGCCTGGCTGATAACTTCTGAGCGCTACCCCAGCGAGCCCGATGTGCAGCGTAAAGTAGCAAAGCCACAATCAACAGCGCCAACCCCATGTGAATGGTTACCATAACGGGCAGCAAATTGGTTGAAACTACTAATGACCCCAGCCACCCTTGAAAGCCAGTTAGCACCCAGCTAGCTACTGCCAGCCAAACTATCGGCCGGTCACGCTGCCAGTAAGGGACTGCCACCACTGCTGTAACGAATACAAAGATGCCAATGAGCGCCCCCAATAGTCGGTTCAAGTATTCAATCCAGGTTTTAGTAGCGTTGAAATCTGTTTCGATGTACTGAGTTGGATGAGCAAATATTTCTCCCGCTACTTGTCGGAAACCCAGGCTTGCCAGGGTACGCGCTAATCGTTGATTTTTAGCAACTCGTTGCGCGGTATAAATCTGCTTATAATCGGCTGGCAGTTGACTGGCCTCAGTGGGAGGTACCCATTGCCCAAAGCATTTAGGCCAATCAGGGCACCCCATACCCGAACCAGTAGCTCGCACTACTCCCCCAACTAAAATTAATAAATAAATACTAATAACTGTCAGAACGCTCCAAAAGCGGAAGCGCTGAACAAAACCAGCTTCTTGCACACTGTTCATAGCAAAATCAACGCTTTTAAGCGTTCACGAAATTCATTGCGATGCATAAAAAAACGGGCCGCCGTAGTGCGGCGGCCCGTTCAGGCAATATTGTTTTTTGGAACTATTCAGCTAATTCACGCTCGTAAGGCAAATTAGAAGAAGGCGTTTGCGAATACGGTACGTTCTGGGGAATAAAATCCGTTTCTGCACCGGGCTTGCTATAATCATAGGGCCAACGGTAAACAGCGGGAATTTCACCGGGCCAGTTACCGTGGCCAGGAATAACGGGAGTCGTCCATTCCAGAGTCGTCGAGTTCCAAGGATTTTCCGTGGCGCGACGACCACGGAAGATGCTATAGAAGAAATTAAAGATGAAGACAAACTGCGCAAAGAAAGCCAAAATTGCCGCTATCGAAATGAACTTGTTCAAATCAGCGAACTGAGAGAAGGCATCAAAACCAGTCCAAGAATAATAACGACGGGGAAAACCAGCGATACCCACGTAGTGCATTGGCATAAATACCAAATAAACACCAATGAATGTTAACCAGAAGTGAATATAACCGAGTTTTTCATCCATCATGCGACCAAACATCTTGGGGAACCAGTGATAGACACCAGCAAACAGACCAAAGAACGCCGATGAACCCATTACCAGGTGGAAGTGAGCTACCACAAAGTACGTGTTGTGCATTTGGATATCAAGCGTAGCATTACCAAGGATAATACCAGTCAGACCACCCGAAATAAACAGCGACACGAAACCGATAGCAAAGAGCATGGCTGCCGTGAAGCGGATGTTGCCGCGCCACAAAGTAGCCAGCCAGTTAAACACTTTAACACCCGATGGTACCGCAATAATGAGTGTCAAGAACATGAACACCGAACCCAAGAAAGGATTCATGCCAGTCACGAACATGTGGTGCGCCCACACTACGAACGAAAGCAGTGAGATACCAATGAGGGAGCCAATCATAGCCCGGTAGCCGAAAATAGGCTTGCGAGCGTTAGTTGCCAGTATTTCTGATACCATACCCATAGCAGGCATGATTACGATGTACACTTCGGGGTGACCCAAAAACCAGAATAAATGCTGGAACAATACCGGTGAACCACCTTGATTGTGCAATGCCTGGCCAGCAATATATATGTCGGACAAGAAAAACGAAGTGCCAAACGAGCGGTCAAATACTAGCAACAGGGCTGCTGAAAACAGAACAGGGAAAGACAGGATGCCAAGAATAGCTGTCAGAAAGAAAGCCCAAATAGTAAGAGGCAACTTGCTCATGCTCATACCACGGGTACGCATGTTGATAACCGTGGTAACGTAGTTCACACCACCAAGTAACTGCGACACGATGAAGAACACCATACTCACGAGCCACATAGTCATACCCATACCCGAGCCAGATATTGCTTGCGGCAAGGCACTAAGAGGCGGATATATTGTCCAACCAGAAGCCGCAGGACCGGTTTCTAAAAAGAGCGAGCAGAACATGATAACGCTCGACAGGAAGAAAAACCAGTACGAGAGCATGTTCATGAATCCCGAAGCCATATCTCGGGCACCTACTTGCAATGGAATCAAAAAGTTAGAGAATGTACCTGATAGTCCAGCAGTAAGCACAAAAAATACCATGATAGTACCGTGCATTGTCACTAAAGCCAGATAAAACTCTGGATTTAGTTTACCCCCCTCAATCCATTTGCCAAGTAAGGGCTGAAGCCAATCAAGAGTGGCCTCGGGCCAACCTAACTGTAGACGAAACAGACTAGACAGCAGACCACCAATAATCGCCCATACCATCCCTGTAATGAGGAATTGGCGAGCAATCATCTTGTGGTCTTGGCTGAAAACATACTTCCACAGCCAATGCTGGTCGTGGTGCTCATGTTCGTGCAGGTGGTCGTCATGCTCAGTGTGGGGCACTGGCGCGGTACCTACGCCACCCTGCGACTGCGCGGAAACCGGGAGATTAGTAGCCATATGTCGAAATAAAATTTCTGAAAATTTAATGCTTACATCGAAGCCTGAGCAGCAAGCGGTGCGGGAGTCTCACCCGTTTCCTCAATCGCGCTGGCTTTAGCCCCCTGACTGCCACCCTTACCAAGGCCGGTTTGCTGGCTCATTTGCTTATAGGAAGCCATCAAATCAGCATTTTTAGACACTGGGCTCTGGGCTGCAAACCAAGCGACATAATCATCGGGCTCGTCTACCACGATGTTAAGCTTCATAGCAAAGTGACCTTTACCGCATATTTGATTACAAGCGAGCTCGTAATTAAATTTAGGGTTACCCAATTTAGCGCGCATCTCGTCAGTCGTGGTAGTGGGTGTAAACCAAAAACGGGTTGGCATACCAGGAACTGCATACATCTGCACGCGGAAATGCGGCATGTATACTGCGTGCAGGACATCACGTGAACGAATTTTAATAAGAACAGGATGGCCTTTAGGAACGTGTATTTCCGAAGCAGTGAAGTCGTCCATTGCTGACTTGTCGCTCAAATCAAAACCAAACTCATTAGAGGCATCAATCAAGCGATAGTTGACAACGCCTAATTTCATGTCACGACCTGGATAACGCACCAGCCAGTTGAACTGCTTACCCATTACCTCCAGCACAATTGCATCTTTAGGAGCGGGGCCAGTGATACGGGTCCAAGCCTTCCACCCAGCGAAAATCAAAGCCGCCATTACAATGGCTGGGATAATCGTCCAGATTACTTCAATCTTATTGTTATGAGAAAAGAAATAAGCACGACGGCCTTCCTGATGCTGATATTTATAAGAATAAATAAATAGTAGTGCTTGGGTAATAACAAAGGCAATGCCTATTACTGTCATTGTGGTCCAAAACATCTTCTCCATCGCATGACCATGAACGGATGCTATTGGAGGATTCATTTTGCTGAAATTCTCAGCGAAAGACCAGAAAAAGGCGGCTCCTCCAACTACCATGAAGACAAGCATTAACACTGCGTTAACGCGGTTGCTAGTGCCAATTTGCCGTACGTAGGAACCAGAGAATATAGCCGTTAGTATCTGGATTCGAAACAGCAGGCCGAATACAACCAGCAGCAAAGCCAGAACTAGCAGAATAGTTAAAGAAGTCATTGGATAAAAGGTAGAATTCTGGACTTAGAACTTAGAAATAGCGGAAAAACGACCGCTATTCCTAAGTTTTAAAAATCTAGACTCTCTGATTAAGTGGTGTGGTGAACGCTCTCTTCAACAAAGGGATGATTGACCGGAATTAGTGATGCCTCAGTCAAGCGACGCGTAACTAGGATAAGGAAGGCTCCCAAGAAAATCAGAGCGATTCCGATTTCAATTAGAAACCCATTATCACCCTTCATAGTGCCCGGCATTAGCATCAAATAGAAGTCGGACCAGTGACCTATCAGGATAGCGATACAAACGATTTTCATTACAATCATTTGACGCTTAGCATCACGAGTCATCAGTGCCAAGAAAGGAAAGGCGAAGTTGACTACCAAATTGGTGTAAAACATCCAAGTGTAGCGCCCATCGAAGCCACCTAAGCGCTGGTTGAAATAGACAGACTCTTCGGGAAGGTTAGCATACCAAATAAGCATGAATTGTGAGAACCACACGTACGTCCAGAAGATGCTGAAACCAAACATCAACTTGCCTAAATCATGAAAATGATTGGCATTCATGAAGCGCAGATATCCTGCCTGCTTTAGAAAAATAGCAATCAACGCAGTAGCGGCAATGCCAGATACCCACCAAGAGGCGAACACGTACCAGCCAAACATAGTGCTAAACCAATGCACATCTACTGACATTACCCAGTCCCAAGCCGACATCGAAGAAGTAACGGCAAAGAGAACTAGAAACAGTGCAGCTGTAGTGATACTCTTATGGAAGTAACTGGTGCCACCGTTTAAGTCTTCAGCGAGCGAGAGCTGGCGCAAGCGCCAAGAGAATACACCCCAAATAACTAAATAAGAAATCATCCGCACGAGGTAGAACCCAAACGTGAGGAAACCTGATTTACCGGCTACAATCTTATCGTAGTTTGCTGAGCCTTTAGTCATAATGCCATCATAAGTCCAATGAAAGATATCATGACGACCGATAACGAAAAGGATAACTAGTAGCACACCACCTGGAATTAACCAAGCGCTTAGTGCTTCATTGATACGCTTCACAACAACTGACCATCCTGCATAGGCTACGTACTGAATAGCCATGAAAACGGTACCAACTACTGAGACACCGATGAAAAATACGTTACTGTGCCAGAGACTGACCAGAATACGACGTACTAATACAGAGTGCCCTTCTTCATGTGCGGAAGCATTATGCGCCGCATTTACCTGCGCCACTGCCTCATGGTGCTCACCCCAATGCATGAGAGCAGCAACAACACCTATAATGAATACCAGAATGCCGGCTCCAATGATAGTGATATAAGTACGTTGAACCTTTGGGCTGAGAACTAGCTGTTCAACGGCGGCGGATTCGTGATGATGAGTCAGAGTTGCCATAAATCAGTTACATCTTGCCGTTACGGGCTTTATCACCTTGGCCGGGTGTTTCGGATAGAGATTTGGCATTAGCCTTGCCTTCTGCCTTCTGGTTGGTCGGATCTGTCATTGCTGAAGCATTGCCAGCTGAGGCGTCAGTAACCTCAGTTGGGGCAGAGACCTTCACTATTTTGGGTAAATCAGCGGGGTCATTGTTCAACTGCAATACATGCACATACATTGCAATTTTCCAACGCTCTTCAGGATTTACTTGCGAACCGTGTGGCATCATCCGGTTGCGGCCCCACTCGATTACATGATAGATATGACCATCATTCATCGTTTTATAAGCACCGGCCGAGTAATTGGGAACACCTTTAAACTTAGCACCAACCGGTCCTTGGCCATCGCCTTTTTCACCATGGCAGTGTTGGCAGTAGCGTGTAAAAAGGACCTGACCTTCTTCCAAATTAGATTTGGTGTAGGCGTAAGGATTGCGTAATGTGCGTTCAGCAATAGTTACACTATCCTTTGGGATGTGGTCAAAATAAGCCAACTTACCCCGTGGGACTGTACCAGCTGCCGGAGTGCGTTGATTAATCCCAAATGAGTTGATGGAGTTAAAACTTATCTGACGTAGGGGCTCATAAGGAATTGACTCGTACATCTCTGGAGCATACTCTACACCAGGGCTGTTTGGGTCAGGAGAGCACGATGCTACGCCAAGGCTCAGAATTAGGGAGGCCGCGGACAGCCCGTATTTGAGAGAAGGCGCCATCATTAGAATTTAGTCATTTCCTTTTGGTTGACTTCACTAGCACCATTCTCACGAAGTAGCTGAGTCAAGTTGGGCAATTGCGAGCTTTGCTCGTCTAGTTCAATGGCCATTACGAACTTATCGTCCGTTGAGCGAACATCAAGTACTGGGGTCTTAAAGCGTGGATAAAGCTTTGAGATAGTGTAAAACGTGATTACCATACCGTGGCAGGTAAAAAACACCGTCAACTCGAATGATACCGGAATGAAAGCTGGCAAGGCAATATTAGGCTTACCACCGATAATCATAGGCCAGTCAAAACCAAGAGTATAAATCTGCAACCATAAGGCGAAAGCCAGTCCGCACATGCCATAAAAGAAGGCTGCAATGGGTAGGCGCGAACGCTCTATACCGAGCGCATCGTCAATACCGTGTACTGGGTAGGGCGAAAAGACATCATAAATCTTTACTCCGGCCGCCCGAACATTATCGATAGCGTGTAGTAGAACGTCCTCGTCATCAAAGACACCAAGTGCAAAGCGCTTGGTGGAAGTATGAGTATCCAGGGCAGTAGCAGTAGCGACTGGCGCGGTAGTAACGGCAGGGCTAATCATTTTGCTTATCGTAGTTTACGGGTGCCGAAGCTGGAACGCCAGGCGTGGAATGAGGAGCAATAGCAGGTGTAGCATGGTAACCACCGGGGTTACGACTACCGTCATTGTGGCCGCCATAGGTAGGGCCATCGTTAACGGTATACTTCAATATTGTCTTAACCTCTGCCATGTTAATCACTGGGAAGAACTTAGCAAAAAGCAAAAACAGCGTGAAGAATAAACCGATGGTTCCTACATAGACACCAACATCAATGCGGGTTGGAGAGAACATTGCCCAAGAAGAAGGCAAGTAGTCGCGGTGCAGTGAAGACACAATGATTACAAAGCGCTCAAACCACATACCGATGTTCACGATAATGGATAGAATGAATGTCATCGTGATGCTGTAGCGGATGCGACGAATCCACACAAATTGCGGCGATAACACGTTGCAGCTCATCATGCTCAAATAAGCCCACCAGTAGGGACCGGTAGCCCGGTTGATGAAGCAGTATTGCTCGTATTCAACCTGTGAGTACCATGCAATGAAGAACTCGGTAATATAGGCTACACCCACAATAGAACCCGTTACCATCATGATTTTATTCATGAGCGCAATGTGTTCCAAAGTGATATAATCTTCCAGCTTAAAGACTACTCGAGTAATGAGCATCAGCGTCAGTACCATTGCGAAGCCGGAGAAGATGGCACCTGCTACGAAATAAGGGGGGAAAATAGTAGTGTGCCAGCCTGGTACTACGGAAGTAGCGAAGTCCATCGATACAATAGTGTGTACCGAAAGTACCAAGGGAGTTGAAACACCAGCCAGAATCAGCGATACCGTTTCGTAGCGCGACCAATGTTTAGCCGAGCCCGTCCAACCCATGCTGAGGAGCGAATAACTAACCTTAGCAATCTTACCTTTTGCACGGTCGCGAATGGTAGCAAAATCAGGAACCAGACCGGTGTACCAGAATACCAATGAAACGGTAAAGTAAGTCGAGATGGCAAACACGTCCCACAACAAGGGCGAGTTGAAGTTAGCCCACAGTGAACCTAATGTGTTCTGCAATGGAAACACGTAGAATGCCAACCAAGGGCGTCCCATGTGTAGCACTGGGAACATGGCAGCGCATATAACGGCAAAAATGGTCATTGCCTCTGCAGCACGGTTGATAGAGGAACGCCATTTCTGACGGAACAATAGCAACACAGCTGAGATGAGCGTACCGGCGTGTCCTATACCTACCCACCATACAAAGTTGGTGATGTCCCATGCCCAACCAATGGTTTTGTTCAGGCCCCACTCACCGATACCGTACCATAGGGTACGATATACCGAATAGAAGAAAACGCCTAGCAAAACCAATGCTACCCCAAGGGCACCCATCCACCGGATATTAGGCGCAGCTTCTACTTGGTAGCAGATGTCCTGCGTGACGTCGTGGTACGTCTTACCACTCGTTACGAGCGGTTCACGTACTGGTGATACGTACTGCATAGTGGCGAATATTAATGTTTAAATTCTTGTATTAGCTAGCAGCCTCAGCACTTTCTTTTTCTTCGGCAGGGAAGAATTCAGCAGCCCCGTTGCGAATCTTGGTTAGGTAAGTGATGTTAGGCTGCACATTGATAGAATCGAGTACGTGGAAGGCCCGCTCTCCGTCTTCACGGCGCAATAACTGGCTGATACGGCTAGCTGGGTCACGCATGTCTCCAAATAGAATCGCTTCGGTAGGACAGGACTGAGCGCAAGCAGTCACAATCTCTCCATCTTTCGGACGGCGTTTCTGCTTCTTAGCCTCAAGCTTACCGAGTTGGATACGCTGCACGCACATAGAGCATTTTTCCATCACGCCGCGAGCACGAACTGTCACGTCTGGGTTTAGTACCATACGACCAAGGTCGGTGAACATATGGCCGTTAACGTCTTCAAACTTTTCGTTGGAGTAATACGAGAACCAGTTGAAGCGCCGAACCTTATACGGGCAGTTGTTAGCGCAGTAGCGAGTCCCTACGCAACGGTTGTAGGTCATCTGATTAAGACCTTCCGAACTGTGAGTAGTTGCTAGTACGGGGCAAACGGTCTCGCAAGGTGCATGATTGCAATGCTGACACATCATGGGCTGGAAAATAACCTGCGGATTATCCGAAGGGTCTTCCATAGCCGCGTACGTTTTCAGCTTACCCACCTTCTCAAACTCATCCTCGTGATGGTCTGAGCTATAATAACGGTCGATGCGCATCCAGTGCATCTCGCGGCGGTTGATAACCTGTTGCTTACCTACTACAGCAATGTTATTTTCAGTCTGACAGCCAATTACACACGAACCACAACCGATACAGGAATTAAGGTCAATGGCCATACCCCAGTGGTGGTCATTATACTGGTAATCCTGCCACAACGATACTTTGTTGGGCTTTTCAAGGCCATCAGGAGTAGCAATAAGTTCGTACTCAGTTACTTCTTTAGGATTTTCGCGGTACTTAGCCAGCGTATTTTCCTGCACTACCTCATGGCGATCCATGATTGTGTGGTGCGTTTGAGTCTGAGCTATTGGGTTAGTGGCGCCTGTTTTTTCGAGTGTAACGATATTGTGATACACAACACCATTCTGGGTTGACTGAGCAAGCACAAAAGCATTCGCACCAACCGCATCCCCTACTTTACCGGCTTTTGTGCGCCCGTAGCCAACCGCGATACTTACCGTACCATCAGCTTGGCCCGGCTGTACAAGCACCGGTACTTCGATGCTCTTACCATTTGCGGTAACCTTGATGACATCGCCTTGCTGCCATTTCTGCTCTTCGGCCATCTTGCGTGGCACAGCCACGTAATTGCCCCAAGTAGCTTTTGAAACAGGGTCCGGCAATTCGTGCAGGAAAGGATTATTGGCCTCTACCCCACCCTCACCAATGCCGACTTTTTCGTAAAGCACCGCCTCTATACCAGCTTTACCACCACTGCTTAAGCGGCTAGTAGCATCAGCAATGCTGATTGGCTGAGCAGTGAAGGCTGTAGTCGTTAGTGCCGAACCGGTGGCTACACCGTCGTGAACAGCTTTGTCCCAAGCACCCTGGAAACCCCCATTGGCACCAAGCACCGTACGCCAGCCGTCCTTCAGGAAGTTATAGTACGACTCATTTGAGCCAGCCCAGCGCAGGAAAGTTTCTTGAGCTTGACGGGTTTTAAATAGGGGCGTAATCGCGGGTTGAGCAAGGCTCAACATGCCGCGCTTAGGCTCGTAGTCATTCCAAGACTCCAGCCAGTGATGGTCGGGCGCCTGATATTGACACAAAGAACCAGTTTCGTCGAGGCGGTCGTTTAGCGAAACGGTGAGCGCCGCTTTATTGCTTTTCAGTGCTTCTTCAACTTCCGCCCCGCGGGGGTGGTTGAAAACCGGGTTAGCATGATAGAAGATTACCGCACTAATAGCACCGCTCTTCAGGTCGCTGATAAACTGCGACATGCGACCGTCTTCTCCTTGACGCACAAACGAAGGAGCAGTCAAGTTTATCGTTGTACCAACGTTACCTAATGCCTGGTTAACGGCTGCTACTACCGACTGCACAGCCGGATCGTTAGACCCTGATACTACTAGTGAAGCTCCTCGGTTGGCCTGCAATTCTTTGGCAGCCTGCGCTACTTGCTTTTGAGCAATGGCTGAAAGCCCAGCTACTGAGCCTCCACCATTTACGGCGTTGTATAGCGCTAGTGCGATGGCCCCCATTTCTGATGGCTTTACCGGCACTCGTACGTCCGCATTAGAGCCCGAAAGGGATAGCGCAGTTTCAAACTGGAAGTGGCGCGACATAGTACGTTTATCAGTACTCACCTTACGGTTCGTTACGTACTGGCGCGAATATTCAACTGGTGAAATCCACGTTCCTAAGAAGTCAGCGCCTAGGCTTACGATAACGTTTGCCCGACCGAAATCATAAGCTGGTAATACACCACCATTTGCCTGCAACAAACCCGATGCCGAATTCACATCGTACATCACATGCTCAAAATTGCGCGTACGGCCAGCAAGGGCTGCAATAGCGCGCTTTGTGCTAGGGCTGATGATGGTAGGCGAGACAAGGACTGTCTTACCCGTGGCACTAGCTAAGCCAGCGCGTACGGCATTGTCAAGCTCGTCAAAATCAACTTGCTTGCCTTTTGCCATAAAGTGCTGCAAACGAGCACCATCGTAAAGATTGAGCACTGCTGCCTGCGCACGCGCCGAAAGACCACCGCGCGTTACAGGCGATTCTGGATTGCCTTCCAGCTTGATGGGCCGACCATCGCGGTTTTTCACTAGTACGGCATTGTAGTCCGAGCCAGTGAAATAAGTAGAGGCGTAAAAATTAGAAATCGTGGGGTCGATTTCTTCCGGCTTATTAAGGTAAGGGATGGCTTTGTGCACCGGCGTTTCGCAGGCTGCCAGGGTAGCCGCAGCTACGCCAAAACCCATAAGCTTCAAGAAGTCACGGCGCGGAGCCACCGATGAGTCATCGGGGCTACCGGCTCGGCCTTCCTTCACCGGCAGAAAGTCGGGAAACTCGGCGAAGGCGTTCTTTGCGAACTCCGGTGAGTTATCCAGCTCTTCAATTCCCTTCCAGTATTTCATCTTATCAGTAATGAGACATTTGCAGTGAGGCGAATAACAGGGTAGCTACTGCTAAGTAATAGCTACACCGGATGGCCAACTCATGTCTTTTATAAATGCTTAGCTAGAAAAATTAGTAGTGGCACTTCGAGCACTCGGTACCCCCGTTCGACGACACAGTAAAGGGTACGGCGTTGTTCGACTTATCGTGCAGTTTCACGAGGTTATCGTAGTAGGCGTTGCCTTTGGTGTTGAGAGGCGTTTCGCGGTGGCAGTTGATGCACCAGCCCATCGTGAGAGCCGAGTACTGGTACACAACTTCCATGTTTTGAATAGGACCGTGGCAAGTTTGGCACTGAATACCACCAACCTGCGTGTGCTGCGAGTGGTTGAAGTAAGCGAGGTCGGGCAGATTGTGCACACGCACCCACTGGATAGGCTGCTTGCGCTCGATAGCCCGGTATATCTTCTTAATCTCCGGCGACTCCGTCTTAATCTGCGAGTGGCAGTTCATGCAGATGTTAGCCGAAGGAATGTTGGCTGACTTACCCTTGTACACCGACGTGTGGCAGTAAGCACAGTTAATTTGATTCTCGCCAGCGTGGATTTTGTGCGAGAAAGCAATTGGCTGCGTGGGCTGATAACCTTGGGTTAGACCTACGGCCATTACGCTTTGCACACCTTCGTAGAGCAGAACCAAGGCGAAGACAGTACCAACAATACCGCGCAATACTGGCGACTGGTAAAATTTAGCCCAATCGAAGCGCTGCTGCAGGATTTCAACATCCCGGCCGTCCAAGTCCTTGCGGCCTTGTAACACGTCCTTCATCAGATTGGCAATGATGGCGAGCGTCACCACCAATACAATCAGTACTACGACCAGTACGATGAGCAGCATGTCGGTGTAGCCACCGGCGGCAGCGCCGCTAGCAGCGGCACCTGCCTGGCCATCAGCAGCAGCAGCATTACCGGCCGTTACGCCTCCTCCAGCAGGATTAGGACCGCCTTCCTGTGAAGTTACCCAAGCAATGATGCTCGTGATTTCCTTATCCGACAGTTGCGGAAAAGCGGGCATCTGTTGCTTGCCGTTGTCATTGAACAGCTTTACAGCGTATTCATCTCCACTAGCAATTACCTTGGAAGAATTGTGCACCCAAGGAATAAGCCAAGAGATGGAACGGCGTTTGCTAATACCGGCCAACGCAGGACCCACGACTTTGTCGTTGACGGCGTGGCACTGGGCGCAGTTGTTTTTAAACAGTGCGTCGCCAGCGGCGATGGCGGCAGCATCGCCCCCAGCCGCCGCAGGGGCGGCAGCAGCAGCGGGCGTGGCCGTAGCCGCGCCACCAGGGGTAACGCCGGCTTTGCTAACGGTGGCAGTCTCCTGGGCCAGAGCCGGAGCCGCGACGGCTAGAAATAATGCGAGCACCCAAGAACTGGTGCGTGATAGAAAGCTATTCATCATCCAAACGAACCGGTAAAACGGATTTCGGGCGTACCCTTTCCGGGGTGCAAATGTAGGCTAGGAATCGCGGGTGGCAAAGGTGAGAAAGCCATTTTAGAGACGCCCCGGCTTATTTGGAATCATCCTAAACTCGATTTTACACCTGCTTTTGCGCTCCGCTAAGTACTAAGCCATTGGTTGCTTGATGAACCTGCCCCGAATGGCTTTGGTTTTTGCGAATGGCTCAGCTGCCGTAATAATTGTTCGAAGGCGGCTTCCTAGAGAAGGCTGGCTGCTACCCGGCTGCTGGAGCTTTGTAATGATTATTGCCGCTACCTATTGGTAATGCGCCGAAAAACCAGTACCTTTGCCCCCCAATTCATATTTTTCACTTTACAAAATCAACCCCGTCAATGGACGTAAGAAATTACGAGACGGTCTTCATCCTCACCCCCGTGCTGAACGAGGGCCAGGTGCAAGAGACGGTCGAGAAGTTCTCGCAGGTGCTTAAGGAAAATGG
>Ga0160428_1000241_pt1 | contig 66815 bp, 59 predicted proteins | sample SolpanmetagenomM_FD_108198 | JGI IMG/M metagenome (GOLD analysis project Ga0160428, IMG submission 108198) | Solar panel surface microbial communities from Lawrence Berkeley National Laboratory, California, USA - M | ecosystem: Engineered > Built environment > Solar panel > Unclassified ... | reverse complement strand
GGCCGCGAGCGAGAAAAACAGCTTCGCGAGTACCAAAACCAGGAAAACATTGTTAAACTTGTCCAGACTATAGCCGGCGGGGAACCCACCCAGGCCAACGAGCTGAAACAACGCCTCAACGAATACATCCGCGAACTAGATAAGTGCCTTGCCTATCTGAGGGAGTAAAAGCCCTTCACATACGACTACCTTATTTGCTCTCTAAATGAACGACTTAGCCATCAAGATTCGCATTGCCGAGCGCGACTACCCCATGCGGGTGGCTGTGGCCGACGAAGAGCGCCTGCGCCTGGCTGGCCGGCAGCTCAGCGAGCGGCTGCGGGAGTTTCGGGAGCAATATGGCATCCAGGACAAACAAGACCTACTGGCGATGGTAGCCCTTGCCACAATGGCTGACTCATTGAAAGTTAGCAAAGAAAAGGATGGAACCGATGCAGCCCTTACCGAGCGCCTAGCGCGCCTCGATGAGCTGCTAACTGGCGTGGTGCTGGCCGCCTAGCGGCTGGGCAGCACCCACATTTTCGTTGGCCCGGCCGGGCGCATCGCAGGCAAGTGGCCAGCGTCTGCGTTCCGGTTTCGGGTTTTTGCTGTGGCTATGGTATTGATTCACTTCAGTTCCATAACTTCATGTCCCTTATAATTTTATACTGCGCGATAGCCGCCGTCATTGCCCTAATCGTGGGCGTGGGGGTAGGTCGGCAGATGGCCGGTAAAGCCCGGCAAGACCACGAAGGCGAGGCTCGCGCCAAAGCGCAGCAACTACTCGAAGAAGCCGAAACCCAGGCTACCCGCACCCGCGACGAACGCATTCAGCAATCGAAGGATAAGTTCCGCAATCTTAAGAACGAGTACGAACAGGAGCAGAAGCGCCAGCGCCGCGAATTTGAAGCCGAAAGCCAGCGCCTGAAGGCAGCGCTTGACCAGGAGTTGACCGAGCGCCGCCAGGGTGTGTTAGCTCAAGAGCAGAGCATCAAGCACCTCACCGACACTACTCAGAAACAGCTCGAAGTACTGCAGCACAAGGAAAAAGAGCTCGAAAACACCCGCGAAAAGCTCCAAACCGACGCCGAGCAGCAGCGCACCCGCTTCGAGCAACAGGAAGAAAAGCGCCAGGCCAAGCACGAAACCGCGACGGCTGAGTTGCAAGCTAAGCAGCAGGAAGCCGAAGCGCAGCTACACGAAGTACAGAGCCAGCTCGAAAAAGTAGCTGGCCTTACTGCTGCCGAAGCGCGTGAGCAACTAGTTGAAAGCCTGCGCAATGAGGCGCAGCTGCAAGCTAGTTCTTATATTAAAGACACTGTTGCGCAGGCCAAGCTCACGGCTACCAAAGATGCGAAGAAGGTAGTGCTAGAAACCATCCAGCGCACTGCTTCGGAGCATGCTATCGAAAACTGCGTGTCGGTATTTAACATCGAGAGCGACGATGTAAAGGGCAAAATTATTGGGCGCGAAGGCCGCAACATCCGAGCTTTGGAAGCGGCGACGGGGGTAGAGGTTATCGTAGACGATACGCCCGAAGCCATTATTATCTCGGGCTTTGACCCCGTGCGCCGCGAAATTGCCCGTCTCTCGCTGCACTTACTCGTGAAGGATGGCCGTATTCACCCTGCTCGTGTGGAAGAAATTGTGGCCAAAACGACCAAGAAAATCGAAGAGGAAATTATTGAAATCGGCGAGCGTACGGTAATTGACTTAGGTATTCATGGCTTGCACCCCGAACTCATTCGCATGGTAGGCCGGATGCGTTTCCGCTCATCCTACGGCCAAAACCTGCTACAACACAGCCGTGAGGTAGCTAACCTCTGCGCTACTATGGCCGCCGAGCTAGGCCTCAATGTGAAACACGCCCGCCGCGCTGGCCTGCTCCACGACATTGGCAAAGTGAGCACCGAGGAGCCCGAACTGCCCCACGCTATCCTAGGCATGGAGATGGCGAAGAAGTATAAAGAGCACCCCGATGTAGTGAACGCCATTGGTGCCCACCACGACGAAATGGAAATGACGGCGCTAATTTCGCCCATCGTGCAGGCCTGCGACGCCATTTCGGGCTCGCGCCCTGGGGCCCGCCGCGAAATGATGGAGAGCTACATCAAGCGCCTGCGCCAGCTCGAAGAAACGGCTGGTGCCTTCAAAGGCGTTAACCAGACCTACGCCATTCAAGCCGGCCGCGAACTGCGCGTGATTGTGGATGCTGAGAACGTGAGCGACGAACGAGCAGGCGAGCTAAGCTTCGAGATTTCGCAGAAAATCGAGAAGGAAATGCAGTACCCTGGTCAGATTAAAGTGACCGTTATCCGGGAGATGCGCTCGGTTGCCTATGCCAAGTAGTAGGGTAGGGGACTACGACTGCGTTGCCCCTTAGCGAGTACTTAAAACAGAAAAGCCCCGGTAGTTAGCGCTGCCGGGGCTTTATGTTTGCTTGCACTTATGAAAAAGTTACTACGATCACCTGCCGTCTGTTTAACGGTAATTATCTTATTCACGGCCTCTTGTGTTCGCAATCCCTACGCGCTGACTAACCGCTCGTACCGGCAGCAGGTGAAGGCCCTGGCCCGACAGCTACAGGCGCAGCCTACGTTGGCCGGTGACAGCCTGCCGCCTACCCCCTACTGGGTGGGCACTACCAACTTTAACCTGCGTAAGCCTAACTACGTCATCATTCACCACACGGCCCAGCACAGTACCGAGCAGACCCTCAAAACGTTCACGCTGCCCAAAACGCAGGTGAGTGCCCACTACGTTATTGGGCGCGATGGCCAGACGCATCACATGCTCAACGATTATTTGCGGGCCTGGCATGGGGGAGTAGCCCGCTGGGGCAACGTGACGGATATCAACTCGATTTCCATTGGTATTGAGCTAGATAATGATGGGAGCGAGCCATTCCAAGCTGCCCAGATTGCCAGCTTGCTGAAAGTACTTGGCGGACTAAAGCAGACCTATAATATTCCGGCGGCCAACTTCATCGGCCACAGCGACATTGCCCCTACCCGCAAGAACGACCCCAGTGTGCTTTTTCCCTGGCAGCAAGTAGCCGCACATGGCTATGGCATCTGGTACGACGCAGCAGTACTGACCGACACCACTGCCGCACCCTTCGCCACCGACTCGCTAGGACAGCCCCTGCCCGGCCTCAGCCCGCGAGAGGCGCTACGCATAATTGGCTACGATGTACAGGACTTGCCAGCGGCCATTAGTGCATTCAAGCGGCACTTCGCACCTAGCGATATAAGCCCGGTGCTTACTGAGAATGATCGCCGTATTTTATATAATATCTACCGCAAGTCTTTATGAGGTAAGTTGATTAATTAAAAAGCTCAGGAAGAGATCGGCCACAAGCAAATGGCCGATTTCTTCCTGAGCTTTTTAATTAATTATATTTTAAAACCTGCTAAAACTGTTGGTTGCCCTTTAAGTTGTCTTCACCACCATACGGCGCACCCGCCGTAATATCGCCGCGGAGACCACCGGCTGTCATCTCACCGGGCCCAAACCCAGGCTGCGGAGCTGTAGTATCGTTTTCCAGTCCGCTAGGTAAGGGGGCTTCGGGGGCCATGGGCGCATTGGTGAGCGCATCAGTGGGAACTGCCCCAGCGTCAGTGCCGCTGGCACTCGAGCTAGTTATTTCAGCTACTTTGGCTACGTACTGGCGTTTGGCTTCTTCTTCTGGTGTTCCTTTGTATTTGTCCCACGAGTCCCACTGGGCCTGCGACAAGCCGCCTGGGCCGCTGGCTTGCGTGGCCTCGTCGGCCGCTACGGCATCGTTTTGCATGTTTACGTCGCCATCGGTAGCCTGCTTATAAAGGCCGTATAGCTCGGTCATGTACTTGGCAGCTTGGTCGCCAGGTAGGTTATCGACCTGACGCACCGCAGCGTCAAATTGTTGTTGAAGGTCCATGGGCGGGATGCCGCAAGGCGGCAACTAAAAGATGGGGTAGAAACGGGAATGCTGAGGGCTTTACTAGCAGATGCGGGCTGGGGTTGCACCCAGTATCCCTATCCCCTAGCGTAGTATCAAGTCTGCCGCTTCAGCATAAGGCAGTTCGGCGTCCTATATTTGCGACTTAGCTATGTGTGGAATAACCGGCGCTTACGCCTTCTCCGATTCTGGCCGTCAGGCCCTTACCCGCTTGCAGGCTGCTACCGATGCCATTGTGCGTCGGGGTCCCGACTCGCAGGGGCATTTTGTCTACGATAACGTGGGGTTAGGCTTTCGGCGCCTAGCCATTCTCGATTTGTCGGCCGATGGCAACCAGCCCATGACCGACGCCTCGGGCCGTTACACCATCGTGTTTAATGGCGAGATATTCAATTTCCGTGAGCTACGCGAAAAATTAATTCGTAAAGGATATCACTTTAATTCCCAAACCGATACGGAGGTTATTCTCAACCTCTATATCAGTGAAGGAAGGAGTTTTATTAAAAAACTTAACGGTTTTTTTGGTTTCGCTATTTACGACCACGAGGAAGCGTCGCTCTTCATTGCCCGCGACCGCTACGGCGTGAAGCCGTTGCACGTGTACCGCGACGAAAATCAGCTGCTTTTCGGCTCCGAGTTGAAGTCGTTGTTGGCCTTGGGCGTACCGCGTAAGCTCGACTATGTAGCTTTAAGCCAGTATCTACAGCTCAACTACATTCCGGGGCCCGCCACCATTTTTAAGGGCATTAAGAAAGTATTGCCAGGGCATTATCTCTTTATTAAGGGCGATAAAGTAGTGCGTAAGCGCTGGTATAAAATTCCTTACGACCCTAAGGAGGTTGCTAAGAACAAGCTGACTTACGAAGAGCAGCAGAAAAAATTAGTATCACTGCTGGATGATGCCGTAGAGCGTCGCCTCGTAGCCGACGTGCCGTTAGGTTCTTTTCTCAGTGGAGGCATCGATTCGAGCGTGATTACGGCCCTAGCTACACGCCATACACCACACCTCAACACCTTTAGCATCGGCTTCCGCGACGAGCCTTTCTTCGACGAAACCAAGTACGCTAACCTCGTCGCGAAGATGCACAACACCAATCATACGGTGTTTTCGCTGAGTAATGACGACTTGTATGAACATCTTTTTCAGATGCTTGACTATTTTGACGAGCCATTTGCCGACTCGTCGGCTCTGGCCGTGCATGTACTTAGCCAGCGTACGCGCCAGCACGTGACGGTAGCGCTCAGCGGCGATGGCGCTGACGAACTTTTTGGCGGCTACAACAAGCACATGGGCGATTTTCAGGTACGGCAAGGTGGCTTCAAAGCCGAAGCTGTAACTGGCCTAAATCTGCTCTGGGACATTCTGCCCAAGTCGCGCAATTCTTACTTCGGTAATAAGATTCGTCAGTTCCAGCGCTTTTCACGCGGCATGCTTAGCGGCCCTAAGGACCGCTACTGGGACTGGGCTAGTTTTGCCTCCGAAAAGCAGGCTACCGACCTACTCAGCCCCGCTAGCCGCCGCAAAGTAGACAAAAAGCTAGCTGCCAAGCGTCGTAAGGATATCCTCGAAAATATTCATGCCGATGGTGACCTCAACGAGGTACTGCTAACCGATACGCAGCTGGTTCTACCCTACGACATGCTCACTAAGGTAGACTTGATGAGTATGGCTAACTCCTTAGAAGTCAGAACTCCCTTTCTAGACTATAAAGTAGTTAACTTTGCTTTTTCCCTGCCCGTCAGCAGTAAGGTAGACAGCACGATGAAAAAGAAAATCGTGCAAGATGCCTTCCGACCTATGCTTCCGCCCGAACTGTATGACCGACCCAAGCATGGCTTCGAGGTACCGTTATTAAAATGGATGCGAGGCGAGCTACGGCCTCTGATTGAGCAGGACTTATTAGCGGATGATTTTGTAGCCGCGCAGGGCATTTTTGAAGTGGATGCGGTGCAGAAGCTCAAAAAGCAGCTTTTTTCGAGTAGTCCTGGTGACGCGCACGCCCGCATTTGGGGCTTAGTAGTGTTTCAATATTGGTGGAAGCACTATATGGCGGAACCAGTAAAAACAAAATCTTCCTAAGATAGAGGATTAGGCAACCTTTTTGCTTAACCTCAGAATCTTGTTTTTCTCACTTTAGAACACCTTATGAAAATAGCAGTAGTAGGCACCGGCTATGTCGGACTGGTTACGGGTACGTGCTTTGCCGAAGTAGGCATTGATGTTACGTGTATTGACATTGACCAGAAAAAAATTGATAACCTCCACAACGGCATCCTGCCCATTTATGAGCCAGGCCTGGAGGAAATGGTGTCCCGTAACGTAAAGTCAGGCCGGCTTAATTTCTCGACTTCCCTGGCTGAGAGCATTAAAGGTGCTGACGTTGCTTTTATCGCAGTTGGCACGCCTCCTGGCGAAGATGGTTCAGCCGACTTGAAATATGTATTGGCTGTGGCCCGCGGTATTGGTGAAAATATCGAAAACTATACGGTAGTTGTGACGAAGAGCACAGTGCCGGTTGGTACTGCTGCCAAAGTCCGCTCCGAAATTGAGCAGGCCCTGGCTAAGCGCGGAGCAAGCGTAGAATTCGACGTAGCTTCCAACCCAGAGTTCCTGAAAGAAGGTGCGGCTATCGATGACTTCCTCAAGCCCGACCGTATTGTGGTAGGCGTCAGCTCTGACCGGGCCGAGGAAATGATGCGTCGCCTCTACAAGCCTTTCCTACTCAATGGCCACCCCATTATCTTCATGGATATCCCGTCGGCCGAAATGACGAAATATGCCGCTAACTCGATGCTGGCTACTAAGATTTCGTTCATGAACGACATCGCTAACCTATGTGAAATCATGGGTGCTGATGTGAATAAGGTGCGCCAAGGCATTGGCTCCGATGCCCGTATCGGTCATAAATTTATTTATCCTGGGATTGGCTACGGCGGCTCATGCTTTCCTAAAGACGTAAAAGCACTCATCAAGACTGCTTCCGAAAACGGCTATAAAATGCAGGTGCTGCAAGCCGTAGAAGGCGTGAATGAAGCCCAAAAAGAAGTGCTGTTTAGCAAGGTGATGAAACACTTTGGCAACGACCTCAAGGGTAAGAAATTTGCTATTTGGGGTCTGTCCTTCAAGCCGAAGACCGACGACATGCGCGAGGCTCCCTCGCTCGTTATTATCGAGAAACTGCTGGCAGAAGGTGCCACCGTGTCAGCCTACGACCCAGTAGCTATCGCAGAAGCCAAGCATAGCCTGGGCGATACTATTACCTACGCCAAAGACCAATTCGAAGCCTTGGTAGATGCCGATGCCTTGCTAGTAGTAACGGAGTGGCCCGAATTCCGCTCACCTTCTTTTGAGGTGGTGGGGCGCTTGTTAAAGCAAAAAGTAATCTTTGATCGCCGTAATATCTATGATCCGTCTGAGATGAAGGAGATAGGGTTTACCTACCACTGTATCGGTATTAAAACTGACCACAAAGAGCCAGTTGCTTAAAGTATAAAAGCTAGCAGCAAACAGCTGCTAGCTTTTCCTTTGTCTGACTACACTCATTTAAAAAACTGCTAATTAATAATTAGCAGCTTCAAAATATGGCTGAAATTTCCGAGAAAAAACGCATACTTATCACCGGTGGCGCTGGCTTCCTCGGTTCGCACCTCTGCGACCGGTTTTTAGCTGAAGGTTATCACGTTATCGCAATGGATAACCTGGTAACTGGCAACCTGGCCAATATCGAACACCTATTCAAGCGGGAAGATTTTGAGTTTCATCACCACGACGTAAGCAAGTTTGTGTTTGTGCCGGGCAAGCTCGACTACATCCTACACTTTGCTTCGCCGGCTTCGCCTATTGATTACCTCAAGATACCAATTCAGACGTTGAAAGTCGGCTCGCTGGGCACGCATAACCTGCTGGGCTTGGCGCGCGTGAAAGGCGCTCGCATGCTGATTGCCAGCACGTCGGAAGTCTATGGTGACCCTGAGTTGCACCCGCAGGTGGAAGAGTACTGGGGCAATGTGAACCCGGTAGGGCCACGCGGTTGCTACGACGAAGCCAAGCGCTTCCAAGAGGCTATCACCATGGCCTACCATAACCACCATGGTTTGGAAACGCGTATCATCCGCATCTTTAACACCTATGGCCCTCGCATGCGCTTGGACGACGGCCGCGTATTGCCGGCTTTCCTGTCGCAGGCCCTGAAAGGCGAAGACCTCACGGTGTTCGGCGACGGCTCGCAGACGCGCTCGTTCTGCTACGTCGATGACCTAGTAGATGGTATCTATCGCTTGCTGCTCAGCGACTACCACATGCCGGTAAACATTGGCAATCCAGTTGAAATCACCATCAAAGAGTTTGGGGAAGAAATTGCCCGACTCACGGGGGTAGAGTTTAAGCCTAGCTACCAGCCCCTGCCTGAGAACGACCCACAAAAGCGTCGCCCCGACATCACAAAGGCCAAGGAAATCTTGGGCTGGGAGCCAAAGGTAGATCGCGCCGAAGGCCTACGCCGGACGTTGGAATACTTTAAGGAGCACGTGAAATAACGTTCTTATCCCCATGCTGCTCACAAAGCGGCTGAGTTGGTGCCCGCTCGGCGTCGGCTCAGCCGCTTCTGTGCTTATGTAAGGTAAACGGGGGAGGGTAGGGGTTGTGGAAGATAGAAAATTTTGATAATGCCTCAGATAAGAATCCCTTTTTTTTCCACGCAGGCCATGCATTCTGCCATTCGTGAGGAAATGCTAGCCGCAATGGCGCGTGTCTACGACTCGAACTGGTACGTGCTCGGTAAGGAAGTAACCCAGTTTGAGCATACATACAGTCAGTTCAATCAGATAGCGCACACGGTGGGGGTGAGCAATGGCCTGGAGGCTCTAGCACTCTCTCTGCGCGCACTCGGCATCGGGCCTGGCGACGAAGTTATGGTGCCGGCGCACACATTTATTGCTACCTGGCTGGCCGTGACGCAGGTCGGCGCCACCCCGGTGCCCATCGAGCCCGATCCAGCGACCAGTAATATCGACCCGCGCCGCTTAGCCGCGGCCCTCAGCGCCTATACCCGCGCAATTATACCAGTGCATCTATATGGACAACCTTGCCAGATGATCGAAATCATGGCGTTCGCGGCCCGGCATGGCCTATGGGTAATAGAAGACAATGCTCAGGCCCAGGGAGCCACACTCAATGGGCAGCTTACGGGCAGCTTTGGCATCGCGAATGCCACTAGTTTTTACCCTACCAAAAACCTAGGTGCATTAGGTGATGCGGGGGCCATCACTACTAACGACGAGCAGCTTGCCCAGCGACTACGTGCGTTGCGCAACTACGGCTCGGCCATCAAAAATCACCACGACTTGGTAGGATACAACTCACGCCTAGATGAGCTGCAAGCTGCTTTACTGCAAGTGAAGCTGGCATATCTGCCACAGTGGCTGGCGCAGCGCCAACAGGTGGCTGCCTGGTATCAAGCGGAACTAGCCGGTATTGCGGGCTTACGGTTGCCGGTAGTAGCCCCCGGCACCACTCCCGTCTGGCACCTTTATGTGGTGCACACTACCCATCGCAATGCATTGCAACAGCAATTAGCAAAAGCCAATATTGAAACGCTCATTCATTATCCTATCCCCCCTCATCGGCAGCCATCTTATGCCAGCCTCGGGCTGGCTGCCGGTGCGCTACCAATTACGGAAGAGCTAGCGGCTACCTGCCTCAGCCTGCCACTCTGGCCCGGTATACGGCAGGAGGAGGTAGCAGTAGTTGCGCAAGCCATTCGGAGATTTTTGGAATAGAATACCAATGCTCGCTCCAGCAAGCCGAGAGATGCTAGTAGTAGCAGTTCTATATATCGCTGCACTCTGCCTATTTAAACTGCTCATCTAGCAATGTTCTGTTAGTAGCATTGAGTGCCGTGCGGGCAGACCGCGCGGAAATTCGTACCTTTGTACTTTCAAATGAGTTCGCTCTATTAGCTAAAACTACCCATTATCGTTTATTTCCTCCTTTTTCATGGACCAATCCAGCATCGTCATTACTTCTATTTTTGCGCCTACGGAGGCGGTTACTAAATTCGCTTCCCTGTCTGCGTATCAACTGATAGTAGCGGGTGATAAAAAGTCGCCTACTAACTGGAGTGAACCCAATGTGACGTATCTGTCAGTAGCTGACCAGGAGGCGGCTGGTTTTCGCCTAAGTGAGAAGTTGCCTTTTAATCACTACGGCCGCAAAATGATAGGCTACCTGCACGCTATCAAGGGTGGTGCGCAGGTAATTATCGATACCGACGACGACAATATTCCTTACGATGAGTGGAACTTTCCGGCTATCCAAGGCACATTTGCTACCGCACCTGCTAATAGGGGATTTATTAATATATACAAGAATTTTACGAGTCACCACATTTGGCCCCGTGGCTATCCGCTTGACCTTATTTTAGATACAAATCATAATCTGAAGGAGCAAGAACTGACTCAGCAGGAAGCCAAGATTGGCATTTGGCAGGGTCTGGCTGACTCTGACCCCGATGTAGATGCCATCTACCGTTTGGTAGACAACACCGAAATATTCTTTGCAAAACGCCCTCCTATCGTGCTAGACAAGGGTACGCTTTGTCCCTTCAACTCCCAGAATACGCTGATACGTCGTGAGTTATTTCCGTTACTGTATCTACCAGCCTACGTTACGTTCCGCTTTACTGATATTCTGCGCGGGCTGGTGGCCCAGCCTATTATGTGGGCGCATGGCTACCAGCTGGGCTTCACGGAAGCTACTGTAATTCAGGTTCGCAATCCGCACGACTACGTGAAGGATTTTGAATCGGAAATTCCTTGCTACCTGCATCCTAACCGGGTAATCGCTGCCGTAACCCGTGCGATTGACCCGGCAAATACAGTGGGAGAAAACCTGCGCTGTGCCTATGCTGAACTGGCTAAAGAAAATATCGTGACTGCTCAGGAAATAGAGTTGCTCGACCTTTGGTTAGCCGATTTGGCTGTGCTTATCAACTAAGCCTCACCATGAAGGAATTTCCCTCTATTTCCATTGTTATCCCGTCTTGGAACCAAGGACGGTTTATTGGGCGCACTCTTGATAGTATTCTCAAGCAAGACTATCCTGGTCCGATTCAGATAATCGTATCCGACGGTGGCTCGACGGATGAAACAGTGGATGTGCTCAAAAGCTACGGCGACCGCCTCACTTGGTGGTCAGCCCGCGACAAAGGCTTTGTTGATGCCGTAACCAAGGGTGTGGCGCGTGCTACAGGAGAGATTTTGGCCGTACAAAGCTCTGATGACTACTATCTGCCGGGAGCATTCCGAGCAATGGCCCAGGGCTTTGCGCAGTATCCCGAAGCCAGCTTTATTTCAGGTGGTGAGTACGCCATCGACTTGCGGGGTAATGTGCAGAGCAGTAGCCGCCCGGCTGGCATGATTACGCCGAGCAGCATCTTGTTCAGCACCATTCCACCGCAGCACGCAACATTTGTGAAACGTCGCTTTTTTGAGGAAACGGGGGGAATGCGCTGCCAGGTAGATATGTGTGCCGACATCGACCAGTGGTATCGGGTGGCTCACCTGGCACCGGGGCACTATATCCCGGCCATGGTGGCCGTGTATCAGCTACACCCCGACCAGCGCACCGTTACCAGCGATAAATGGTTTCCCAACTTGGTAAAGATGGTCGAACTGTGCGAAGCAGAACCCCGCTATGGTAACCAGTTCCGCCTCAACGAGGAAGAGCGTCGCAACCTGTATACTTACTGGGAGATTAATTGGACTGGCAAGCGCGACATGGCCGCCGCCCGGCCTATTGCATTTGCCAAGCTGCCGGGGCTACTCAGCTATAGCCCACGCACTCGCCGCATGATACTTGGGGCCAGTATTAATCCGTTACTCAAGAAGCTAGTGCCAATGGGTATACTGCAGGTCCTACGCCCCGCCGCTCCCCCCATTGCAAAGCCCGACCTCGACTGGTGGAAAAGCTAGGGTGCCAAACGGCGCTCTAAACTGGTAGGCACGCCCTACTCCCTGCTTGCCTGAAAAAGCTAGTAGCGTGCCGCGAGGCTTTTTGCCGGCCAAATGCTTTGCGGTATGTCAGCTGTCTGATTTTCAACTATCAACGGCGGCCAGCCAATTGCTGCTTAGCTTCCGCAGTAGCTAAGTAGTACGAAAACTAGGAATAAATTGGAATAGTGCTGATTAGCTTATTTCTGCGACGATATAATTCCCAACTCTAGCAGCTATTAAGATGGAAAAAGACGCTAAAATTTACGTTGCCGGTCATCGTGGCATGGTGGGCTCCGCGATGGTGCGCCGCCTGCAGCAGGCGGGCTTTACCAACTTCGTGACCCGTACTTCGGCCGAGTTGGACCTGCGCAACCAACAGGCCGTAGCCGATTTCTTTGCCCAGGAAAAGCCGCACTATGTGGTGCTAGCTGCCGCCAAGGTAGGGGGTATTAATGCCAATAATATTTACCGGGCTGAGTTTCTGTATGACAACCTGATGATTCAGAATAATGTCATTCACCACGCCTACCTCACTGGAGTCAAGAAGCTATTATTTCTGGGTTCGTCCTGCATCTACCCTAAGCTTGCACCGCAGCCGCTGCAGGAAAATGCGTTGCTTACTGGTGAGCTGGAGAGCACCAATGAGCCCTACGCAATTGCTAAGATTGCGGGCATCAAGCTCTGCGATGCTTACCGCACGCAATATGGCTGCAATTATATCTCGGCCATGCCTACTAACCTGTATGGGCCGCACGATAATTATGACCTAAAAAACTCCCACGTGCTGCCGGCTCTCATCCGCAAGTTTCACGAAGCCAAGCAGGCTGGCGCACCTGAGGTAGAAGTATGGGGTACCGGCACGCCCCGCCGCGAGTTCCTGCACGTCGATGACCTAGCAGATGCCTGCTATTGGCTGCTCGAAAACTATAACGAGCCCGGCCTAGTAAATGTGGGCACCGGCACCGACCTCAGCATTCGGGAGCTAGCCGAACTAGTGCAACGCACGGTGGGCTACACAGGAGGAATCCGCTTTAATGCTGATTATCCGGACGGCACACCCCGTAAGCTCATGGACGTGAGCAAGCTGGCCAGCCACGGTTGGGTGGCCACCATTGACCTCGCCGATGGGGTAAAGGCGGTGTACGCCGATGCCTTTCCGGCCTAATGCCTGATGTGTAGCTGGCCAGGCCAACTGGTATACAAGCCACTAACTTACCTTTATAGAGGGGGGTAGCTGGCCTTGGCCTTACCGGTTACGCCGCGCGCCACTATTATTTTTGTTATGTAGGCCCGTGGTGGGCTTCGTCTCCTATTTATTCTGGCACCCTGTGCAACCTATCGAAACCCTACCTACCCCCCTTACCCATGCTCCGGCTAGCACGCAGCCTGCTGAGCAGTGGACGGAAGTTATTGAGCCCCAAACCCGCCTGCTTGATCTGGGCCTCCGCAATGTATGGCGCTACCGCGACCTAGTGATGCTATTTGTGCGCCGCGACTTTGTATCGAACTACAAGCAGACTATCTTAGGGCCACTGTGGTTCTTTATTCAGCCACTGCTCACTACCCTTACCTACTTTATTATCTTCCACAGTGTAGCCAATATCTCAACCGAGGGTATGCCCGCCCTGGTATTTTACATGGCAGGCATTACTATCTGGAATTATTTCTCGCAGAGCCTTACCTCGGTTTCTACCGTCTTCACCACCAACGCGGCTATCTTCGGCAAGGTATACTTTCCACGCCTCACCATGCCCCTCTCCATTGTGCTCTCCAACTTAGTACGCTTTGGTATCCAGTTTGTGCTGTTTCTGCTTATCTGGGGTTATTACTGGGCTACGAGCCCCGTTATTCATCCCAACTCGCTGATTCTGCTTACGCCGGTGCTGGTAGTGCTCATGGGGCTGCTATCACTGGGATTGGGTATGATTTTCAGCGCCCTCACGACCAAATATCGCGACTTGGCCATGTTGCTCACCTTCGGCATTCAATTGCTCATGTACGCGGCGCCCATCATATATCCCTTATCGAGCGTAACGACGCCCCGATTTCGGTGGGTAGTGCTGGCCAATCCTATGACGTCAATAGTAGAAACTTTTCGTTATGGTTTTCTGGGAGCGGGTACGTTTAGCTGGGGCTACCTGGGGTATAGCGCATTAGTAACAATCATTATTCTTGCTCTTGGTACTATTATCTTCAATAAAGTTGAAAAGAGCTTCACGGATACCGTGTAAAATGCTAAGCTTCCGTAATCCGGAATGCTAATAAATAGGAAATAGGTAGTTAAGTGAGTGTAAGATGAGCGACGTTGCAATCAGAGTTGAAGAATTAAGCAAGCTATATCGCCTCGGCGAAATTGGAACGGGTACCATCAGCCACGACCTGAATCGTTGGTGGGCTAAACTGCGTGGTAAAGAAGACCCTTTTGCCAAGCTCGGTGAAACCAATGACCGCACGGCCAAGGGGAGCAGCGAATATGTATGGTCGTTAAAAGACCTGAGCTTTGACGTAAAACAAGGGGAGGTGCTAGGAATTATCGGCCGTAACGGGGCTGGTAAGTCTACCCTGCTCAAGGTATTATCTAAGGTGACGGCCCCGACGAGCGGCCGCATCAAAGTGCAGGGCCGTATTGCTTCCTTACTGGAAGTGGGTACGGGCTTTCATCCCGAGTTGACTGGCCGTGAGAACGTATTTCTTAATGGGGCTATCCTGGGTATGACCAAGGCCGAGATTCGCAGCAAATTTGATGAAATTGTGGACTTCTCGGGGGTAGAGCGCTATATTGATACGCCGGTAAAACGCTACAGTAGCGGCATGTACGTGCGTCTAGCTTTTGCCGTAGCCGCGTTTCTAGAACCGGAAGTGCTGATTGTGGATGAAGTACTAGCGGTAGGAGACGCCGAGTTTCAAAAGAAATGCCTCGGTCGAATGAAGGATGTTAGCGTCAACGATGGTCGCACAGTGTTGTTCGTTAGCCATAATATGGCGGCAGTTAGCCAGTTGTGCAATAAAGGTCTCTTTATGGCAAATGGAAAAGCTGTTATGCATGGAGGTATAAAAGAAGTTATCGATTCATACATTAATAGCAATTCGGGCGATACTAGCTATTCAATCCTAAAGGCTACTTCTAAGCCGTATATAAAAAGCGTAGAAGTTCAGAATTCTGAACATGTAAAAAACAGTACTTTTAAGAGTAATGAAGATATCTTAGTAAAGATAGAGATTACTAATACTGAAGAAGCAGTTTCGAATGCTACAATTAGTATTATTGTTAAAGATAAATACGAAATACCTATTTTTGCTAGTCATAAGTTAATTGGAAATAGTGCTAAGAATGTTTCCCTTTCAGCTATTATACCTAGGAGCTTGTTGTTACCTAATTTGTATTATATAGAAACGGTAATGCATGAGCCAATGGTTGAGTTTATTGATAACTCTGTGCCTTTGCTAGCTTTTGAGGTAGAAGATGTAGAAATGAATGAACACTCCGCTTATAAGGCTTCTCAAATTGGGCTAATAAATTCTAATACTACATGGATTATTAAGTAAAATATTATGATCCATAGAATTAAGCGACTGTTACTCGGAAATAAAAATCAGCAAAAATCAGTTGAGAAACAATTTTCTGATAGAGTTTTTATACATCATTCATCTATTGTCGAGCAGTCTGACTTTGGCGATTGGGTTAATATACAGAGGGATTGTTATTTTTATCGTTCATATGTAGGTTCTTATACGTATTTTGCTGGCTTCGATGCGGTGATGAATGCCACAATTGGAAAGTTTTGTTCAGTAGGTGCTTCTGTTTCTATCGGGCCGGGCAAGCATCCTGTAGAATATATATCAACTAGCCCTGTTTTTTTTTCACCTCAAAAACAATGTGGGGTAACCTTTGCGGACCAATCTTACTACCGTGAAATGGGTAATGTTAAGATTGGAAATGATGTGTGGATTGGCGCTAATGCTATTATATTAGATGATGTGACTATCGGCGATGGTGCAGTGATAGCAGCTAGTGCAGTAGTAACATCTAATGTTGAGCCCTATGCGATAGTAGGAGGAATACCTGCCAAATTTATTCGTAAAAGATTTTCCGACGAACTGATTGCTAAATTACTTGAATTTAAGTGGTGGGATAAAGATGAGGAATGGCTTAAGAAAAATTTTAAATCATTTCATAGCATAGAAAACTTTGAAAGACTTATGTATTCTGGAAGCGCATAAAAGAGGATGATTTTATTTATTTGACCTTTTTGTTGTATTCAGCAGATGGTATTTATAGAAAAAATAAAATACAAAATAATTCACGTTTCTAAAAAAATAGAAACTAGTATTTCTAAGAAATATTTTCGGCATTTTGTTAATGAGAAGTTTTTAGTATTCAAGACTAGTCGGCCTTTTTTACATATTTCTGCTGAAAAATTACCGGGCCCAGCAGCAGCTTCAATGGCGTTTTACAATAGTGTTGAGCAAAGTGAATACATTTACACTATAGTTGGTCCGGCTTTTATTGAACCAACAGCCGGTTGGATTTTTGATAAACATAAACGGACGTATTCTTTGTACTCTTTTCCTTACAGCGAACTACAGGAAAAGCCTTCTTTTTTAGCCATTAACTTGAAGCCCGCTAGAGAAGTTAAGCTTGATAAAGTTATCTCTATTCAATATTACTTTAAGAATTATTGGCATTTTTTAAACGATGTATTAGGGCAATTAGCCTACTTAAATCAGGCAGGTTTTGCTACTGATATTCCGGTGCTGGTGCCAGCCGGTTCACTGTCCATCCCCTACATCAGGGACGCTATTAGTCGTAGCGGCAAGTTGCGCCATCGCACTTGGCTGGAGCAGCAACCTGGCGTGCTGGTGCGGGCAAATACAGTGATTGTGGCTAAAAACTTACCCAATACTAAAGCTAATTTTCAAGGTATTCTCGACCTGTTAGATGTTGCGCCGCTGGCTTCTGGTGAAGCAGCCGGAAGCCGAAAAATATTTGTAAAGCGCGGGAGTAATCGTGGCCGGCGTTTGGCTAATATTCAAGAAATCGAGGCTCTGATGCAGCGTGAGGGGTTCGAGATTATTGACAATGACTTGCTGAGCTTTGAAGAACAAGTAATCCTGTATCGGCAAGCTAGCTTCGTAGTTGGTATTCACGGGGCCGGCTTGGTCAACCTTATTTTTAGAGCTTGTGCGCCGTTGCACTTAATTGAGCTGTTTCCTGAAAATATAATTCCACCGCACTATTACTGGCTTTGCCACGAGATGGGATTCACTTACGACTGTGTAGTTGGTGAAAAAGCTCTAGACGAAGCATTTTATTTAAATCCGCAGCAGCTACAGGCCGCCCTGAGCGTTTAAGCGGCCATCAGCTGCAGGCGAACTTCTCTTTGCCCGACTTGCATATGCTAATCGTAAATTTAGTGGGAGGCCTTGGCAACCAGATGTTCCAATATGCCTTAGGTCTCAGCTTACAAAACAGAAGGCAATTATTGGTCAAGTTTGATATTGCTGATTTGTTGGATCGAACTCCTCGTGAGAACGTTACCTATCGTGATTTTGAATTGGGGATTTTTGCAGGTAGTGTGCCTTTAGCTTCGGCGCGCGAGGCAGCGCTCTTTCGATATGAGCCAACCAACATCCAGGGAAAGCTTCAGTATCGCCTGCTACGTCGCTTAAAACGGGTAGAGCGCTACTACGAGAAGACCTATTACCAGTATGATAATGGAGTCTGGCAAACGAGTGCTAATACTTACTTCGACGGCTACTGGCAAACCGAACAGTATTTCAGTCAGCACGAAAAGCTTATTCGTCAAGCATTTGCCTTCCGAAATGAGCCTGCTGGTCGTAATCTAGTCCTGGCGAATCAAATTAAAACTCAACAGGCTATTGCAGTGCATGTCAGGCGAGGCGACTACGTATCAAATGCCCTCTACAACCAAGTGCACGGTACTTGCTCGCCCGCTTACTATGAGCAGGCCGTGCGGACGCTCGTCGCACAAGTAGCACAGCCGGTACTTTACGTATTCTCTGACGAACCAGAATGGGTAAAACAACATATGCATTTTGATGCACCCACAGTATACGTGGCGCACAACCAAGGTAAAAACAGTTTCGAGGACTTGCGTTTGATGAGTTTATGTCAGCATAATATTATTGCTAATAGTTCTTTCAGCTGGTGGGGAGCATGGCTTAATGACAATCCGCGTAAAATAGTAATTGCCCCCCGCCAATGGATGCAGCAGGAAAATGGTAATTCTGATTTAATTCCTCAGACATGGACGCGCCTGTAGCCGCTAATCAGGATATATTGGTTTCTATTATTATGCCGGCTTACAATGCAGCTCCGCATTTGGCTGCAACAATAGAAAGCGTGCAAACGCAAACGTATTCATACTGGGAACTGATAATTGTCGACGACGGCTCAACTGATGGCACGGCCGGTATTGCGCAGCGTTATGCTGCTTCGGATGGGCGTATTCGTTACGTGCATCAGGCAAACGCGCGTCAAGGACGAGCTCGCAATAATGGGCTAGCGCACGCTGCGGGCTATTATGTTGCTTTTCTGGATGCCGACGACCTGTGGCTACCACAGAAGTTGGCCGTGCAAGTGCCTTTTCTTAGTGCCAGCGGAGCCGACTTGATTTTTTCCGATACCTATATTTTTGAGCACCAACAGCAATGGGCTGCTCACAACGAGCGGATGCACGTGCTAGACCAGAAGTTTATCGGGCCGGAAGGCCTTAAGCTTTTTTTAGCTAGCAACCGTATTCCTATTCTCACAGTGCTTTGCAAACGGCAAATACTAGAAACTGTAGGTGGATTTACTGAGAATAAGTTAATTCAAAATGCCGAAGACTATCATCTATGGCTTAAACTGCTGCTGCAAGGTTATCAGTTAGTAGGAATGAGCCAGGTGCTAGCTGCATATCGGGTGCATAATGCTTCTGTTTCAGGTACCGACCGGCAAAATCTACGGCAAGTAGTAGAGGCCAAGGCCGACTTACTAGCTGCCTACCCATCCCATCATCAAGTACTAGTTGCTGCGCTGAAACGAAGCATTTTACACAGCTTAGGCTACATTAATGCGCTGCCTCAGGGCGTATTCTTTGCATTAATTCGCCGCTTCCTGCAGCTTAGTGGCAAAACTAAATGGCAGCCGCTATTTACGCTTCTGCAAAAAGCAGCTGCCCGTCAATTAGCGCTGCGTAGTGCTTATTTTACTTTTAATTATCTGTGAAAATGCTTTATTACCGATGTCTGATAGGTTGTTTTGCCGTCTAAATGCAGGAAGTGCTTTCCTGTATCCAGACAGGGCAAAGGTGATACTAGTAGCCCAGCAGCTATTGAATAAGCTAGGCAGCTAGTTGAACGCTTACGCCTACTTCCTGATGACAATTAGTTTATGAAAAGGGATACAATGGTCTTAGTATCTGGCGCCTTGCAGCCACATAAGTTTGATTTAAACCTGGAAGCACTAAGGGGGATAGCGGCTATCATAGTAGTGTGGCATCATCTGATTCTCTATCCCTACCTCCTCGACCCACTTTATAAGCCAACTGGCGTATTTGCGTTTGTCGCACCTGGGCATCTGAGTGTGCTGGTATTCTTCATGCTATCCGGTTATGTAATCGGGTTAACGCATACGGAAGCCTTAAAAAAAGATACTATTTCAACCTATCTAAAAAAGAGGTTTGTTAGAATATATCCACTATATTTTGTGTGTATTGTTTTTGCGCTTTTAGTGGCGCTTAATCGGTATAAACTCCTAACTGTAGTTAGTAATTTAACGTTGCTACAAAATATAGTGTCTCCAGTTATATTCGAAAATAATCCTGCCTGGTCTCTTAATTATGAGGTAGCATTCTATTTGATATTCATCCCCTTGTCTCTATTTCGGTTAAATACAGGTGTTGTTGCTTTGGTAACTTTATTAACCGGTATAATAGCTTATTTCTCAGGATGCTATTTAATTTCAAGCTACTGCTTCGGATTTGTTTTCTGGTTGGTGGGGCTTATTTTAGCTCGTTATTCTAAACCCTCAACTAATACTTCCTTTTCTTTGATGGTAAGTATGCTTTTTTTATTAATTTCGCTTGAAAAATTAAATGTATTTACTACTGTTATCTCTAAGATAGTAATTATACTTACTGGAGGCAATTTTTATTTTACGGATGCGCAGGTTAGATTTCTGGATTTATCTTATATGCCTTTTTGTATTATTATAATTCTGATCTTCGCTGGTCGTGAAATTATATTTAATAAATATTTAATAGGGTTATTAATTTTGGTAATAGGAACTAGTTTTTGCCATTTTTTGCGTGATGCCGGTGCGCTATTTACACCTGATTTATTATTGCCTGCCCTGTGCTATTTAGTTTGTGTGCTAATATTTGTATTTCAGGCCAAATTGCAAAATATCTGTAATATTATTATAGTACATCTATCAAAAACAGGAGCAATATCGTATGGATTATATATGCTTCATTTCCCAATATTAATTGTGTTTTCTCGGATAGTACTATTTTCTGGTACTCCTTTCACATTTGCAATACGATTACTATGCTATATTTTAGTTTGTATTACACTAGCTTACTGGTTGGAAAAATTTTTTCAGCCTTGGATTCGGAAGCAAATAGGGTAGTAGTTCCATACTGAAGATAGTATCTAGAAGGCAAAGAGCATTTTTTTAAACCAAAAGAGCACATCACGCATACTGGCTTCTCCTTCGGTGGGCTGTCCCGCGGTACTCAGGCCCAGCAGTAATCCTGCAGTAAGCTTGCGCTCGCGCAGTAAATCTATTGCCCGCATGCGTTTGAGTGCGGTTTGCTGCGAGCGCCGGATATGGGTAGGATGCTTGCGCAAGTAATTTACAAATTGCTCCATCATAAGCCGGCCTCCTACCAACATTGCCGCACCATCCTGACTGGCGCTAACTTGGTGAATGCGAATCAGTGCAATAGCATCGGCCGCATCGAGGTACCGAATTTGCCCGCCAATAGCCGCGCAGCGAAACCAGTAGTCCCAATCTTCGCAGTGTTTCATACTGCTGCTGAAGGGCCCAACTCTCTTTAGCAACCCTGCCCGTGATAAGGGCGCGTGAATGGGCATGATATTGCGGTGCATCAGGTGGGAGAGCGCCGAATAAGGAGTTGCATCAAGCTTAGGCATCCACTCAATATTGGCCATATCGAAGGAAAAGCTTAACTTATTCTGGTCGTTGTTAGCAAAGTACCGTACGCTACTGTACACAATATCTGCCTCTGGGTGCTGCTGTAAGTAGCCTACGTGGCGCGCTAGTTTGGGGGGAGGGAGTAAATCATCAGCATCCAGAAACTGGATATAGGCCCCGGTAGCGAGGTGAAGCCCATGGTTGCGGGCAGCCGACACTCCTTGGCAATCCTGATAGATGTAGCGAAAGCGCGAATCACTGGCTACGTACGCGCTCACTACTGCTGCGGTATCATCCGCTGACCCATCATCGATAATGAGGCATTCCCAGTTCGAATAGGTTTGATTCCGCAAGCTGTCCAGCGTTTCAGCTATGTAGCGACCATAGTTGTGCGTTGGGATAATTATCGTAACAGTTTCCATAAGTGCTTAAATGATAAGGTCTGCTGGATATAGGCTTCGCCAATGGTGAAGCGTGGTAGCTGAATAATTCGCAAAATTACAGTTCCTGCTTAGGTAATCGCCTCAAGCATCCGGTTAGATGACTGCAAACCCCACTTGAATTGCTTGTCGTATCTTTGCAGGAGTAGTCTAGGCTGCCGCAGCTTCAGTTGACACTAGACTGGCCCAACTGGTTAAGGGGTTGCGGCAACTGCTGCCCAGCCGCCGCCCAAGTAGCAGGTGACTGTTCGTAAACTTTTCTGCCTTGCTTGTGATGACCAACGATGAGTGGCTTAGGAAGTACACTGTCCTTAATAATTCTTTTAGAAAAAAGCTGGTTTTTCGGCTGGGAGTAGAAGCTGGTTTTTTTTCGGAATATAATAATATGATATTGGCAATGGTGTATTGCCTGAAACATAGCATAAAGTTCGAATTATATTCTGATTATACCCAATTTGGCTGGCGCGATGCCTGGAAAGATTTTTTTCTGCCTTTCGTTGCCGAAAATACCCACCGCTTCAACAAAGACTACAGCACCCGACCAACTGTGCTCAGTGGCAGCCGGGAGCCCAAGTTGAAAAAGTTTATCAAGTATGAGCTTCTAGTAGCGGCATACAAAGCACTGTATGGGGTTACATACCTGACGCAGGACCTATGGGAGTTGCATCGCGACCGGGCGTTTGCTGATACCCGATTTGATATTCCCGAGTTAGGATTCCATAATGCGTCCGTGCTCGACGTAACACAGCCGCTAATAGCATCTCTGTGGCGGTACAATGCGCAAAGTGCTCCGCTGATAGCCGACCTGATAAAATCAGCGGGACTGGATAACACTGAGTATATTAGTATTCATATTAGAGCAGGTGATAAATTCACCGAAACTAAAGTATTCGATTTCAGTGAATACATGGTTCCTGCAGAACAACTAGGTACCACCAAGCACGCCTTTATTCTAACCGATGACTACCGGATAATAGAACAATTGCGGATACAGTATCAGCATTGGCGTTTTTACACACTTTGCAGTCCCATGGAGCGGGGGTACTTTCACTACGATTTTTTGAAGGAAAGCCGGGAATTCAAGTATCAGCAACACCTAAAGCTATTCGCTAGTATGGATATTTGCGCCAATTCTTCTAAATTTATTGGTGCTTATAGCTCTAATCCAGGTATGTATATGGGCATGCGCATTGGGGAGGAAAATTGTTTGTGCCTTGATTTTGCTCATTGGCTTATCTGGTAATAGCTAGGGGGGGCTAACATCACCCGGTCAATAGAGGAGAACATAGTGAGCAGGTCGGGCAGTTTTACCTAGTAAGTGGCTTGTCAGCTAAGAATTGATAGTGATATAGTATGTTAGGAAAAGCTAAAACTTTCATCAGCGGTTTGGTGCGCTTGGGAGGAAAAGTCCAAACACTGACAAATCCTTTTCCGGTAAAAAGCTACCTATTACGCCCAGCCAGAAAGTTAGGCAAGCGCCTTCCACCCCAAAATATAGGGACTTTACCTGCCTATATTCAAAATTGGTTTGAAGAGGAAGCATGCCTACCTGCTCACTTGCTGTATGAATTTGATAGAGTACATGTATCCTGGCATGGTGTAGTACTGCGCGGTTTACGAGTATTCGTACCCAGCATTGCATACCCCATTTTTGAGGATGAGTTTTCGGGCACTTTTCTGCTTCGGCAATGGGTAGCTAATAAGATTACATTATCGCAACCAGCAGGACTCATCTATGACCATTGGGCTGCTGGCAACTATTACCATTGGTTAGTAGATTCATTACCCCGCCTCTTACTGCTGCGTGTAAAATATCCTCATTGTGTACTGCTCGCGCCGGCGCCAGTTCACGACTATGTCAGGATTACGACCCAAGCGCTAGGTTTTCAGCTATTACAGCCAGTGCTAGCAACAGAGTTCACACATGTGTTAAAACTGTTCATGCCCTCGCATGTAGCGCCACCAGGTAAACAAGACCCAGAGCTGATGCGGCAAGTTAGAAGTGAAGTTAAGCAGGCGCTAGGACATTTTGGTGCAGCTAAAACTAGCACTGGTAGGCGGCTATACGTTTCGCGTAGTAAACAAAAATTCAGGCGGTTAGTCAACGAGTCAGAATTAGCTATGCTATTTGATAAATATGGTATCGAGACTATCTATTTTGAGGAGATGAGTTTTGAACAGCAGGTGGCAACCATGCAAGGAGTAGAGCTACTTATTGGCTTACATGGTGCTAATCTGACAAATATGCTGTTCTTAAACGCTAATGCACGCGTTATTGAGCTAATGAACAATACTATTTGTAACTTGTGCTATTTTCAGCTGGCTTCTAATCTAGAATTAGCTTACTACGCAGTTCCTTGCTTAGCAGTAGCGGATTCAGGCTCTATCACAGTGCCTAACAGTGAAGACGTAGTAGTTAACGTGAGCCTTTTAATTGGTATATTAGAAAATTTGTATGGAAAATAATTTAATTTTAACGATAAGCGACAATTATAATTTTTTTCATTTGTCACGTTTTTTCTTATCGTTATTCAAAACTTCATTCAAAGGAAAAGCAGTTCTATACGCTGGTCCAAATACTGGCACAAGCTCCATAAAAAAACTGAGGAGTATAGGGGTAGAGGTAATCCAGTACAAAGCAGCGTTTCCGTATATTGATACGCCGCATTTAGCTAATTTCAAACAATTACCTGAGCCCATTCATATTTATAATTTTCGCCATTTTTTATACTTAGACTATATTCTAAAACACGAAGAGCAGTTTAGTAAAGTTCTTCTCACCGATGTGCGAGATGTGGTTTTTCAGCGTGACCCATTCGATTTTGATATGGATAATGCTCTATATGTAGCAATGGAGAGTAGAAGCCGAAAAATTGCTGACTGCCAATACAATAGTGCGTGGATTAGAAATGGGTATGGAAAAGACGTCATGTTAGAGATGGCTCCTCATATTATTAGCTGTGCGGGCACTACAATAGGACCTATGGTTAGGGTAAAAGCCTATTTAGAAATACTATTGCAAGAAATTATGACTTTGCGGGATGCTTATAACTGCGCTGACCAAGCGGTACATAATAGACTGCTGCAACAAGGTAGAATAGCGCCTGTGATTCAGCTCTATAATGAGGATTCACCAATATTGACTATAGGAGCTGAGCCCGATTTTACACTTGACGCAGCAGGGTTTGTATTAGATGGCAAAGGAACCCGTCCAGCTATTGTGCACCAATATGACCGACATCCGTCACTCATAGGTGCAATGGATAAATTGGTATATGCTAATGAATTAGAAAAGCTTTATTTAAAAATTAAATATAAATTGATTCGCTAATAGACTATTGTTTAATCAGATAATTGCTAGTACTTCTTAAGTATTTTTGATTTATATGCGAGCGACTTTAGTTGTTTTGAATGAAGCTGATTTTTTACAGAATCGCATTTTCTCTGATTTGCCCATCAATGGGGTTAAGAATTACGGATACATGTTCGCGGAACTACGCCGGCAACTAGCAGATAAAGGTATTGATTTAGCTACTCAGGATATACATCCACCCGAAAAATCTGCTTTGGTTATTGGTCTCGATGTAGTTGATTTTTTTCAAACCTATCAGCGGCAGCCAGGCCAACGACTCTATTTGCTTCTCAACGAGCCTGCTACGTATTATCCAGAGGTATGGAAAAAAGAAAATCACGCTGTCTTCGACCGGATTTTTACTTTTGACTATAATCTGGCTGACGGCGAAAAATATATTCATCACTACTTCGCAATTGACCTCGATAGTTACCCTGCATTTCAAGATGTAACGGAAGAGGAATTTACTAAGCGAAAGCTACTGGTGCTGATGGCAGGTATGTTTCAGTTCACTCCGCCCACGCCGGGGTCTGGCTCCTTGCTTTACACGCATTATCGAACGCTACGTTGGTTTGGTAAAAACCTGCCTCAGCAATTTGCTTTCTATAGCCGTGGAATAGAGCCCGCCGCATACCGAAGTTTTCGGGGTTTAGGAATATTACAGCGTATCCTACCGCAGGTAGTAACTACACAACTTGCTGACATAGTAGCAATACCACGCCGACGTGCGATAAAAAGCCTGAACCGTGGGGCTGTGCCACCACTGGAAAAACTCAATGTTATTCGCTCCTTTCGCTTCGTCGTTTGTTACGAAAATACGTGTACACCAGGTTATATATCTGAAAAAATATTTGATTGTCTATTTGCAGGCTGCGTGCCTGTGTACTTAGGAGAGCCTAATATTCGTCGCTTTGTACCGGAGAATTGTTTTATTGATCGACAGGCATTTGCAACTGATGCTGATTTGGCTCAATTTCTCTCGAGTATGTCTTATACTGAATATCATACATACATTGCAGCCATGCAGCAATTTGTAGAAGGAGTAGAACGGCAGAAGTTCGGTTCACAAGCAAATGCTCAGCGCGTAGCCGAAGTATTGCTAGCCGACATTGGGGATGGATTCAACGGATGCACACGCGATTTCTAGTTGGTTTCGTAGTACTTTTGCGGCTAGTGCAGCCAAGAGTTGCGCATCATTAAAAATAATTTTTTATAAATAAAGTAATTACTCTTACGAACCCCGTCCTTTTATGAAGATTGCTCTTATTACCGGCATAACTGGCCAAGATGGTGCATATTTGGCCGAGCTGTTGCTCGGTAAAGGTTATGAAGTACATGGTCTCAAACGTCGGTCGTCATTGTTTAACACCGATAGAATTGACCATCTTTATCAAGACCCACACGAGAGCAACGTTCGATTTAAGTTGCATTACGGCGACCTAAATGATTCGACCAATCTCATTCGAATCATTCAGGAGGTACAGCCAGATGAGATTTATAATCTCGGCGCTATGTCTCATGTGAAAGTATCCTTTGATACGCCTGAATACACGGCTAACGCCGATGGTATTGGTACATTGCGTTTGTTAGAGGCAATTCGCATCTTAGATTTAGTAAAGAAAACCCGCATCTACCAAGCTTCTACTTCAGAGTTATACGGCTTGGTGCAGGAAGTACCGCAGAGCGAGCGGACGCCCTTTTATCCGCGCTCGCCCTACGCAGTAGCTAAAATGTATGCCTACTGGATTACGGTTAACTATCGGGAAGCCTATGGAATGTTTGCCTGCAATGGCATTTTGTTCAACCACGAAAGTCCATTGCGTGGTGAAACCTTCGTGACGCGTAAGATTACCCGTGGGGTAGCTCGTATTTCACTGGGGTTGCAAAATAAAATCTTCCTCGGTAATATTGACTCAAAGCGTGACTGGGGCCATGCCCAGGACTATGTAGAGGCCATGTGGCGCATTCTGCAGCAAGAGGAGCCCGAGGATTTTGTAATTGCCACCGGCGTAACTACTACCGTGCGAGAATTTGTAAAGATGGCCTTTGCCGAAGCAGGAATTGAAGTAACTTTCACGGGTGAGGGTGTAGATGAGAAGGGTCTAGTAGTAAGTGTTAATAATTCTGATACCAAGGTGCAGCCCGGTGACGTAGTCCTGGAAATAGACCCTCGCTATTTCCGCCCGACCGAGGTAGAGTTGCTAATTGGCGATCCTACAAAGGCTAAAACTAAGCTCGGTTGGGAGCCTAAACATAACCTTGTTTCGCTAGTAAAAGATATGATGACAGCCGATATAGCCTTATTCCGCCGCGATGAGTATTTACTTAAGGGTGGGCACAAAGTGTACAATTACCACGAATAGTAGCCGCGAAGCAAGTAGCCTGAGCAATACATATAAGGACTGGCTATGCGTCAGTCCTTTTGCATTATACTAAATGAAGCTGCTCAACATTCCTACAATATGCGCTTAACTAATCCTTATTTTAGCGTTATTATCCCAACGTATAATCGAGCTGACTTTATCGGGCAGACTTTGCAATCAGTTTTAAACCAAGATTATGGTGAACTAGAGGTGATAGTAGTAGATGACGGCAGCTTAGATAATACGGCAGCTGTACTACAAACTTTCATTGACCCGCGATTACGCTACATACCCAAGGAAAACGCTGAGCGCGGCGCAGCACGCAACTATGGTTTAGCGCGAGCTCGCGGCGAGTACGTACTGTTTCTGGATTCTGACGACCTTCTGCATCCTAATCACCTACAAACATTACGCACTGCCATCGAGGCTACCCCTACTCCTCTAGACTTTATCGCCACCAAATATGAATTTGACCGCCAAGGACAGCGCCGGCCCAGCGATATGGCCTCTCTACCTGCTGGGCCACTGGGATTTGAAACATTTTTGACAGGTAATGTGCTGGCCTGCAATATATGTGTGCGTCGAGCTAACCCACTGCTGAAGAAGTTTGTGGAAGACCGGTGCTTTGCTGCAGTAGAGGACTGGATGTTTATGCTGGAAAACACTCAGCATGGAGCAAGCGTGCAGGTAATAGATGCCGTAACATTGACTATGAATGACCACGACCAACGCTCGATGCGAGCCGACAATCAGGGATTCATTCGACGCTTAGAATTAGCCGCTGATTGGATGCAGGAACACCTAACCCTGACGACTGAGCAGCGCCGCCGCCTGCTGGGAAGGGTGTACTATCTTTGTGCCATTCATGCCTACGCTGATGGCTATCGGGGTCAGGCTCTGCGCTTTGCCCGTAGCGCGATACCTGGACTGACAATTTCTCAGGTAATCCTTCTGGTAATTCGTATTGTATTAGGACCTAAGCTAATTGCTTTGCTAAAGTAAAGAGTAAAATACTTAACTTTATTAATTTGGTATTATATGAAAATTCTATTCATTGGGTTTTGGGGGCTTACTGACCCCTTAACGCTTGCTACCACTTTTCCTAGCTTGCAGTTACTGAGTGAGCTACCTAATGTTGAGTTGATTCACTTTGCTACTGTAGAACGGGACGCCCAAGAAATATCAACTCTTAATTTACCTTTTCCAACTACTAAGATCAGTCATCAGCCATTAATCTCACGTCCACAACGTTTCTTAATTGGTACTAAATTAGAAGAATTTCTGCGTTTTCCACGCGAGTTAGCTCACACGGTTCGAGAATTATCAATCGATATTATTATCGGGAGAGGTGCAATGGCTGGCGCATTAGCCTATTTAACAGCACAACGTACAAATAAACCTTTCTATGTAGAATCTTTTGAGCCGCACGCCGATTATATGCTAGAGTCAGGCGTATGGACTAGATATGATCCTCGCTATATTTTTCAGCGATTCTGGGAAGAAAAAGAAAAAAAGTTTGCTAAGGGACTAATGCCAGTGGCTGAAAATTACCGTCGCCAGTTGCAACGAGAAGGATTGAATGCTAACATCATTATAACAGTTCCTTGCCCGGTTAATTTAAATACTTTTACGCCTAGTTCTATCGTTGGGCAAGCCATGCGCCAGCGGTTAGGCTTTGCCACTGATTTTATAGTAGGAATCTATGTTGGTAAGTTTGGAGATATTTACTACGATGAAGAAGCCTTTGATTTATTTAAAGCTGCTGCCGATTTTTTTGGCAATACCTTTCGCCTGATAATTCTAACCCCTAATATAATTAGTGAAGTGAAAGCTAAGCTTAAGCGTGTGGGTTTGCTACCAGAGCAATTCTTCGTTGTGAAGGCTCAGCATCACGAAGTGCCTGCTTACTTATCAGCTGCAGATTTCGCTTTTGCACCCATTAAGCCGGCTGACTGTCGGCAATATTGTTCTCCAGTTAAAGTAGGAGAATACTGGGCCAGCGGACTACCTGTCATCCTGACTGAGGGGGTAGGGGACGACAGTGACATCATAAAAGCTGAAGGTGGGGGCGCTATATTTAATCTGTTATATCCCAAATCGGTGCTCCAAGCATTGGAAGCAATTGCTCAGCAAATAAGTAGCCCTGACTATCGCAAGCAAGTTCGCCATCTAGCAGAGCGTCATCGCTCTATCGATATAGCTCGAAGAGCATATGACTTCTTTTTTGCAGATTCTGCTATTGTCTGAAGACAATACGGTAAGTTATAAGCGCTCTTTGAGAGACAATACAGTGCTTACATTTGTGTTATAGAACCCCTTAATTTTCAAAGTTAACCGTACCCCTATTAAGCCATGGACTCAACATTTATTGATTACAACCAGCTATCCACACACATGGTGGATTTGAAAGCCCAATGGAATGATACTACAAAACCTTTCCGATATTTTGTTTATGATGGTTTTTTTAAACCTGAAGCTGCAGAACAAATCTTATCTGCTTATCCAGATGTAACTACTGGTAATTGGGATGGTACTACCTATATTAATCAAAAAAATAAGTTTGCGCTGACTAGATTCGGAGAGGAATACCCGCTTTTACAACAAGTTTTTGATGAATTTAATGGAGAAAAGTTTCTCCATCTAGTGGAGAATATCACCAGCATTCCTGACTTACTTGGAGACGAAGAGCTATTTGGTGGAGGCTTGCACCAATCGGTGACTGGTGCTTTTTTAGATGTGCATGTCGATTTCAATTACCATCAAACGACTCGTTATCATCGGCGCATGAACGCGATTGTGTACATGAATAAAGATTGGAAGCAAGAATACAATGGATATCTTGAGCTTTGGGATATGAAAGCTAAAAAGCAATTGGAGAATATAGCTCCGCTGTTTAACCGGTGTGTGATTTTTGAAACTAATGAGGTTTCTTACCATGGACACCCTAAGCCTTTGCAGGCCCCAGGAGGACTAACCCGCAAGTCGTTAGCCGTATATTATTATACCAAGGACCGGCCGGCGCATGAAATTGCAGGCGAGCACAACACAGTATATGTAAATACTGAGGGTACTGGCGGCTTATTCAAAAACTTGAAATCAGGTTTGAAAGCAGCTGTAGAGCGAGCAAAAAAATAATTAATTCGAGTAATAGTTATTTGTATAAGCCCACGTAAATCAAAATCTGATTCACGTGGGCTTATAATTTATTACAGTATTTGCTTAATAGCATTGTTAGTATTAAGCTTTAATGTTAGTTAGTAGGACAATAGATATGGAAATAATTTTTTGGTATACATAACGTAATCGGATAGAATATATAATTTTGTTATTTATACTGAACAAGCCCCATTTGCTAAAATATGATAACTAATGATTTTTAAGAACAGTATATACAAAATCATATGGCGAATATCTTATTTTTGGTTCCCTACCCACAGGGACAAGCTCCATCGCAGCGCTTTCGGTTTGAGCAGTATTTGCCCGCACTTACGGCGGTGGGTCATACATACAAACTAAAGTCTTTCTTGTCAATACAAACCTGGCACATTCTTTATGGAAATGGACAAGCAGTTGTCAAAGCCCTAGGTATTATAGTCAGCTTTGCGCGGCGGTTAGGTCTATTATTAAAATTATCGACCTATGACTTCGTTTTCATTCATCGGGAAGCTACGCCTATAGGCCCACCCATCTTGGAATGGATAATTGCGAAAATATTGCGCAAAAAGATTATCTATGACTTTGATGATGCTATCTGGCTGGCCAATACTTCAGAGGCCAACCGCTTGGCGGCTGGCCTAAAGTGGCATAAGAAAGTAGCAAGTATTTGCCGATGGGCTTCTAGAAATAGTTGTGGCAATGCTTATCTAGCTGCATACGCTCTGCAATTCAATCCGCGCACAATCATTAATCCTACTACTATTGACACTGAGAATTTGCACAACAAGGTGCGCGACCAAAGTGCCCCTGGTCGCTTAATTATAGGTTGGACTGGCACCCACTCTACTCTCAAATATCTTGACCAATTAGTACCTGTATTGGCAAGATTGGAAGCTGAAGGGATGGACTTTGAATTCCGAGTAATATCTAACCAACCTCCTGCTCTACCTCTTCGTTCGCTTGTATATGTGCCTTGGCGAAAAGATACAGAAATACCTGACCTACTAGAATTTCATGTAGGGCTCATGCCTCTTGAAGACGACCTATGGGCCAAAGGCAAGTGTGCTTTTAAAGCATTACAGTATATGGCGCTAGGTATTCCGGCACTAGTGTCACCGGTAGGTATGAATACTGAAGTTGTGCAAAACGACTACAATGGCTATATATGTGCTACACCTGCTGAGTGGGAAGCCCACCTGCGCCAACTACTCGCTGACCCTAAGTTGCGGGAAAGGCTAGGTAGCGCGGCTCGTGCCACAGTAATAGCTCGCTACTCGGTGTGTGCTAATACCACCAACTTTCTAAATCTGTTTAGTACTTGAATGAGAAGCATTAAGCTAATTGACGTTTACGGCGGGGTGGCGTACTCCGCCTGCTACTTTTTTCTGCAGCTATACTCTGTAGAATGTATAAACTGCCTAAATAAAATGGTATTAAAGGAATTTTGTAACGCACTAGTGTGCCAAAATTGGAGCTAGTAATCCCAACAGATGCTGCAAATATCAGAGAGAATATGAAGCACATTAGCAATACGGGAGTCTGGCTAATTAGGGATAGAGTGGCCCTAATGCCTGTGCGCCAAAAGATGCGGAATGTAAAGAATAAGAAGAAAGCTGCCTCAATAGCAGACAATAACATTACTGGGTTGTGAGCTTCCCATATAAAAGGTCGGAATAGGGAAGTAGCAATAGCTTGGGGAGCCAGCTTAGCCATACCACCGATAGTACCATCCTGCCTGCCTAGATTATAACCGGAACCTTCCTGCTTCTGACTAACTTCATAAAGATAGTCAGCTGTAATCTTGCTGCGGGCGCCAATTTTGTCAATATCATATTTCTCGTCTCCTTTCGTTAGGTTAGTGGCAGCGTACACTGCTACAATCCCTCCTACAGCAAAGAAAATGGGCTTAACTAGCATGCGTACTGTAGCATTTTTGATGCGGGCATTGTTCTCATTAAATATCCATAAGAGCGCTGCTGGTAAAAAGCAAAGTAAAATATAAACCTTTATATTAAAAAGCGCATAAGCCGCTGCTAAAGCAATGAACAAACTTTTAGCGACGGCTCGTTTCTGAATAGTACCACGGTAAAAACCATAAAACAACCAGCCTAAAGCTCCCATAGATAAAGAATCTTTGAGTAGCCCAGAACCCCAAAAAAACAAAGAAGGCACATAAAACATTGTCCACGCAAGCTCTTTATATACATGCGGCCGAATTCTAGCCATCGTTATATATAGGGCCCACATGCCACTAAAACTGATCGCGGCAAAAGCTAACGCGATAGCAGTGTAATTGGTGAAGCATAATAAGCCGATTACCGCCGCAATGCGCGCCAGCAGATATTCAGAAGAGTTGGCCTGATGCCAAAACATTCCGGCTGTATAAGGCCAAAGGGCTGGGTCCTTACTGCCCCCATTATCTAATATAAGCTTAACCCAAGTTTCAAAGGATTGAAAGAACGCACTATTTATAAGCTTAACATGATAAAAATAATTAAAAGTATCTCCCCCATTGTAATAGAATTGATAGATAAGACCTAATCCTATTGCCCCCACAAACTTCAAAGTTAGGGCGGGAATAAAAAAACGTTTTGTATATTTATTAGTAACGGCAGGCCGCACAGCGAAAGCTAGCAAATAGAAAAGCAGTAGGTAAATCGGTCCTAAAAATAAGTCTGATAGATCCATTATATAAGCCTAATATAGAATTAATTGTGCTTTTTCAACCAGGCTTTTGCCTCTTTATATTGATCCGATTTATGGTCTGCTTTGTCAGCTACTACTTCGTAGTAACGGCGTGCTGCTACTAGGTCACGGTCGCGGTCGGCCATGCGAGCTAGATTGGCGTTAGAAAAGAGGTAGAAGCCACCGTCTGTTTCGCCATTGCTTTCGGCGAAGACAATGCAGCGTCGGTAATAATCCTGAGCTTTAAGCAGGTCGCGGTATTTGTACTGCATGAGGTAGCCCATGAAGTAAGAGGCGTAGCGCCCGCTACTGGCTTCGTAGCCAGGCATGCCAGTGTTAATTTTATCGATAATATCGCGGCTTACGCGTTCGCACTCAGCAAAATCGGCCTGATCGAAGCAGAGTAGAGCATAAAAACGGCCAAAATATCCATTGTCGGGGTATTTGAGTGCTAGGCCACGAGCTATGGGCATGGCCGCCGCCGTTTGGTGCTCGTCGTTGTGCAGCAGCTTCATCAAGAAGACCTTTGCTTCAACCCCCGTGTAGAAAGCATTGTTGGCTACGGTACGTAGTTGACTAAGACCTAATGCTTTATTGCCTTTCGGAAAGAAAAGCAGCACGGGCTTAAGCAACGGGTAGTTATCCGGAATCCAGACGGCGTAGTAGTTGAACAGCGCCTCACCAAATAGGAATTCGGGGCTGAGCCCGTTGGCTTCGCTGCTCTTCTGTAGGTAGGTGAGGGCCCGCTTGCTGCTCACGGTAGCCTTGCGCCAGTTGTGGCGCTCGGCATTGAGCCGGGCATCGAAGCCGTTAGAGGCAGAGAGAAAAAAATAGCCTTCATAGTTGTGCGGGTCGAGCTTGACCAGGCGCTCGGCATACGTGTTGGCCGTATCCATGTAAGCAAAAAAGATGCGGTCGTACTGCTTACTATCGAAGTTAGTGGGCATTATTTTCCACCAGGTGCTTAGACCTAGCAAAAAATAGGGCATGGGTTGGTGGGGGTAGCGGCGGCGCAGCGAGCGAAATTGCTTTTCGGCTTTATCGTACTTAAAATTGTACAGGTTCTGCACCGCGCCGTCCAGTTCCAATTGAATGTCCTTGTCCATGAGCAACCAACCTTTGGTATCGGCAGCAGTGGGTAGGACGTTGACCGTATCGACTGCAATGGTGCGTAGGGTTGGCACTTGGCCCACCCGCAGGCGGGTAGTATCAGCGGGCTGCTGCGCTTTGCTAGCTAAAGCAAGGCTCAAAAGCAGGAGAACTGATAGCAGACGTGAAAACCAAACGGGGGCGGACATGCGGGCAAAGAATGCTAAGCAACCAAGTACTTATTGAGGATGGTTAGGCAATGGACTAACGAAAGTACGGCCGAGGCCCTAGCTTTAGTCTTGGTACTCTTTGCTTCTACCTTATGCAGCTTCTCCAAACTCTCTGCCAAATTGCGGCACCTTCGGGCGACGAGGCTGCGCTCACGCGCTTCTTGCTCGACTATGTGCGCACCGAAAGCCCTAGCTGGCGCCAAGCACCCATCGTGGTACACGACGAAACTCGTTTTCAAGATTGCCTGCTGTTGGTGTTTGGGCAGCCGCGCACAGCAGTTTTTGCACACCTCGACAGCATTGGCTTCACGGTACGCTATGGGCGCGAGTTGGTGCCCATTGGGGGGCCTGAGTGTGTGGCGGGATATCAGCTGGTCGGACGCGATGCGCAAGGCGAAATAAGGTGTACGCTGACAGTGGAAAAGCAAAAGGATGAAGACGAAACCGAGGTGCTTGGCTATGAGTTCAGCCGCGATATTGAGCCAGGCACTACCCTCACCTTTGCCGGCGACTTTCGCGAAACCGCCACAACTGTGCAGAGCTGCTACCTCGATAATCGCCTCGGCGTGTGGGCGGCCCTGCGCCTGGCCGAAACGCTGGAACACGGCATCATTGCCTTTTCGTGCTGGGAAGAGCACGGCGGCGGCTCGGTGCCTTACCTGGCCCGTTTCATCTACGAAACGTATGGCGTACGTCAAGCGCTTATTTGCGATATTACTTGGGTAACGGCTGGCGTGCAGGCCGGCAACGGCTGCGTCATTTCGCTGCGCGACTCGCTCATTCCGCGCCGGGCCTACGTCGAGCGCATCCGAGCCATTGCGCGTCAGGCTGGTATTCCGCATCAGGTAGAAATAGAGGGGGTAGGGGGCTCGGACGCCAAAGACTTGCAACGCAGCGATATTGCTTGGGACTGGTGCTTTGTAGGTGCCCCCGAGGATGAAGTACATACACCTCACGAAATAGTAGCTAAAGCTGATATTGCGAGCATGGTCGCCCTTTACCAAGTACTATTGCGTGAATTATAATAAGTACCTATAGCAAGCAATTACTTTTATAAAAACTATAACCTAGTATCTTTTACTGAAAATGGAGGTAACCACTAATTCTGTGCTTTTTGCGAAAAGGAGTTCTACTGCAATTAAGCATTTGACTTACAAGGATCTAGTTATTTTGCATTGCTTGCGTGGTTTCTGCGCTTTCTACGTGGTAGTATACCATGCAAAATATGTCTTATGGTCGGGCGCTCGTGACTATTTAACAGCTTTCCCGCGGGCTACCTGGAATGTAGTACAATATATTGCCTTTGCGCTAGATATGCTTAGCTCAGCAGGTTATGAAATGGTAATTTTCTTTTTTGTATTATCTGGTTTTTTTATTCGCTATGCGCAGCAACGTAAGACTCGTACGCCTACTTCATTCTATATCAATCGCATTGTACGCATATATCCACCATACTTAGTCTCGGTACTGCTGGCAGTAGGTACACTAACTTTTGTGGCTCGCTACGTGCCAGGCATGCTAACTACTGCGGGAAATCATGAGCTCAATAGTGCTCTGCTTCAAGCATGGAATGAACTACAGCATGCTGATATTAAAAGTTTAATACAGGTATTTGGATTTTTGCCGAGCTCTAATAATGTGTTCATTGGCTATAATATTGTGCATTGGTCATTGCTACCCGAAGCCTTATTTTACTTACTAGTGCCGCTGGCTTTCTGGCATGTACGAGCGTATTATGGAGCTTCTCTAATACTTTATGTAGTTGGTATCATGATTAAAATATTTCATTATGATAGTAATGGTTTGCTTGATTTCCTGCTAGTATATAATTTTTATTTTGCGGTTGGTGCGGCGCTCTATGATGTAGTGGTACGTACGGCATGGCTGGCTCGGTTTCAGCTAGCCTCAGGTAAATTATTATTATTCATGGTGCTTCTTTTAGTATGTATCATACTACTGATGGCTATACTTAAGCTAAGAGTGTTGTCAGAGGTAGCAGCTGTGCTGCTAGCCGTACTGGTCACTTCAGCGCTACTAGCTGGTCGGGTCCCACGCCATAACATGGCCGTGCGGCTATTTCATCCGGTTGGTATCTTTAGCTTTTCGCTTTATCTCTACCATTTTCCATTGCTTGTCCTTTGTGAGAGTGTGCTAGTATTCAATACGGGGAATCTGGTGAATTATATACGCTACTATTGGCTAGCTATTCCGGTAGTAGTCCTTATTTGCTATACTTTGTATTGGCTCACAGAGCGGGTTTCCATTAATTTTTTTCGTAACCTGTAGTAGATTAGAAGTAAGAAATACTTTACTAGAGCACTAGGGCAGTGTAAATGAATTTATTTGTATTTGCTTGTTTCGGCGCATTATTATAAGCTTAGCCCTACTTTTCACCCTAGCTGCCCCGCTTATGCCTCTTGTTCTTTATGCGGTGCCCGCACTGAGTATTTTGCCTTACTGTATACCTGGCTGCGCGCGGGCTGGGTGGTACGGCAAGAAATAGGCGACGAAAAGATGCGCACCATTGCCCGCTACATTGCCGACAGGTCCATCGCCTTTTTTCGAGTCGAGTATAAGGAATCGAGGCCTGGGGATGTTATGAGAGAGCTAAAGTAACGAGCTGCCGCCTTAGTAGGCGCATGAGGCCCCGGCCGCAGGGGTTGTTGTGCTGCTACCCTTACCTTTGCACCCCGAAACGGCTACCCTGGCCGTTCTTCAGCGCATGGGTCAACCCCTCATTACCCTTCACGATAAGGCTTTTCGCCCTTACCTCTCAGCGGCCGAAATCGCTGTGGCAATCGATAAAATTGCCCTCCGCCTCAATGCCGACTACGCAGGCCGGCAGCCGCTGTTTGTGGTGGTGCTCACGGGCGGCTTCATGTTTGCTACCGACTTGCTCAAGCGTTATGCCGGCAACTGTGAGATAGTATTTATCCGCGTGGCTTCGTACAAAGGCACTGGTAGTACTGGGCAGGTACAGGAAATCATGGGCCTGCGCGAAGATGTGCAGGGTCGCGACCTCATCTTGGTCGAAGACATCGTGGACACTGGCACCACGCTGCACCATCTACTCCCTACACTGCAAGCCAACAACCCAGCGAGTATCGAAATTGCGGCTATGTTCTACAAGCCCGCCAGCCTGCGCTACCAGCTGAATTTGAAATACATGGCGTTGGAAATTCCCAATGACTTTGTGGTCGGCTACGGCCTCGATTACGATGGGCTAGGTCGTAACTTGCCTGATGTGTACGTGGCCGTTTAGCCCTGTGCTTTCGTAGGTCTTTCCATCTATTCCGCCTCGGCGCTCGCGCCCAATTCCCGTTTTCCTATGCATAATATCGTCCTCTTCGGCCCCCCCGGCGCGGGCAAAGGCACCCAAAGCCAGAAGCTCATTGCCAAGTATAACCTCGTGCACCTGAGCACCGGCGACCTGCTGCGTGCCCAAATTGCCGAGGGCACTACCCTGGGCCTGCAAGCCAAAAAACTAATGGATGAAGGCCTACTCGTGCCCGACGCCGTAGTTATTGGCATGATTGGCAATGCGTTGGCAAAAAATAAGGAAGCCGCAGGCTTTATCTTCGATGGCTTTCCACGCACTACGGCCCAGGCCGAAAGCCTCGACCGCTTGCTGGCCGAGCACGGCACTACGGTGGCTTGCATGGTGGCCCTCGAAGTAGGGGAGGAGGAACTAGTGAAGCGATTGCTAGAACGCGGCAAAACCAGCGGCCGAACCGACGACCAAGACGAAACCAAAATCCGCCGCCGCGTGCAGGTCTACAATACCGAAACCGCCCAGGTGGCTGGCTACTACGCTGGCCAGCAGAAGTTTCACGCCCTCAACGGCATCGGCGAAATCGAGACGATTTTTCAGCAAATCAGTGCCGTTATCGACCAGCATACTGCGGCCGACACGAGTACGCCAGCCACTGCTACCCAAGAGGTAAAAGCGTAGGGCTGCGCGCACCGCTAGTTATGAGTTAAAAGGTATGAGTTATGAGTTTCGGGCGCATAGCCCGACGCTCATAACTCATTTCATTAGGGCTGAACCCAGCTGACTCATAATTTTAATTCCTAACTTATAATTCCAGAAAACGTGGCTAATAACAACTTCATCGACTACGTCAAGATTACCTGCCGCTCGGGCAAAGGCGGCGCGGGCTCGCACCACTTCTTCCGGGCCAAGGGCCTGCCCAACGGCGGCCCCGACGGCGGCGACGGGGGTAGGGGCGGCCACATTATCCTGGAGGGCAGCTCCCAACTCTGGACGCTGCTGCACCTGCAATACCGCAAGCACCTTTTTGCCCAAGATGGCGAGGGCGGTGGCGGCAACTTGCGCTCCGGTGCCCAAGGCGAGGATATTGTGATCCAGGTGCCACTTGGCACCGTGGCACGCGATGCCGAAACTGGTGAGGTGAAGCTCGAAATAACCGAAGACGGCCAGCGCCTCATTCTCACGCCCGGCGGCCGCGGTGGCCTCGGCAACGACCACTTCAAAACCTCTACTAACCAGGCGCCGCAATACGCGCAGCCCGGCGAACCCGCCATCGAGGAGCAGGTAATTTTGGAGCTGAAGCTGCTGGCCGACGTGGGCCTCGTGGGTTTCCCCAACGCTGGCAAGAGCACGCTGCTGTCGGTGGTGTCGGCGGCCAAGCCGAAGATTGCCGATTACGCCTTCACCACACTTGTGCCCAACTTGGGGGTAGTAGCCTACCGTGACTTTCAGTCGTTTGTAATGGCCGACATTCCCGGCATTATTGAAGGGGCTGCTGAGGGTAAGGGCTTGGGTACGCGCTTCCTGCGCCACATCGAGCGCAACTCAATGCTGCTCTTTATGATAAGCTGCGACAGCCTCGACGTAGCTGCTGAGTATCAGGTGCTCCTTAATGAGCTAGCGCAGCATAACCCCGATTTGCTAGACAAGAAGCGCCTGCTCGCTATCACCAAGTCCGACATGCTGGACGAGGAGTTGGAAGCCGAACTGCTTGCCTGCCTACCCCCCGATATGCCGCCAACAGTATTCATCTCTAGCTTGACTAGCAAGAATATTCAGAAGCTGAAGGACATGATTTGGGGCGCACTGCACGACTAGTTTCCTTGGGTACCTCACGAGGGTAGGGAAAAGTGTCGGCCTATTGTAAGGGTAAATTTCTCTCGATTAGCCGATTCGCTTAGCGCAATGTTTTGGCAACTTACTAGAAGCAGCATACTATTGCTTTGTGCCAAACTGGCAGGCCCATCGCCTTTGGCAAACTCCTTGCGCCCGGCCTGATACCCCTATGGGAACTCCTTTCACTAGCCGATTCCGCCATTTTTTCCAGAAAATGACCGACGATAATCATATGAATCATGACGACCAGCCGCTGAACGATACTACCGCCGAGCACACTGCCGGCGAGCAAGACTTTGCTGACGCTGCTGCGGCCCCTGAGGCCGGTGCTAGCCAAGGCACTACCCGCGCTGAAACGGAGCTTGCGGACCTCAAAGACAAGTATCTGCGCCTAGCGGCCGAGTTTGAGAACTACAAGCGTCGCACCGCTAAGGAGCGCACCGACCTTTTCAAGACTGCCAACCAAGAGCTAATGGTGGCACTGCTGCCCGTGCTCGACGACTTTGAGCGCGCGCGCCAGCATACCCAAGGCACGCAAGACCCAGCCGCGTTGCAAAACGCGCTCGATATTACGTACAACAAGCTCAGCAAGACGCTGCAGCAGAAAGGCTTGGTTTCGATGGATGCCAAGGGTGGCGCTTTCGATGCCGAGCTGCATGAGGCCATCACGCAGATTCCGGCGCCCAGCGACGATTTGCGCGGCAAGATTGTTGATGAGATTGAAAAAGGCTACTACTTGGGCGATAAGGTTATCCGCCACGCCAAGGTGATATTAGGACAGTAAATTATTCTTGTCTGTCATGCTAGGCTGGCGAAGTCGCTTACCACGCTTAAACAATATGTTTGAACGTGCTAAGCAGCTCCGCCAGCCCAGCATGACGGCTATTTTGATAGGCAACAATGGCAACCGGAAAGCGCGATTATTACGAAATATTAGGGATAGCAAAAAATGCGGAGGCTGACATTATTAAGTCGGCTTACCGCAAAATGGCTATTAAATATCACCCCGATAAAAACCCCGACGACCCCACGGCCGAGGACAAGTTTAAGGAAGCCGCGGAGGCTTACGAGGTGCTGTCGGATGCGGATAAGCGGGCGCGCTACGATCGTTTTGGGCACCAGAGCGGTGGGGCTGGCCATGCCCAAAACATGGAGGATATTTTCTCGCAGTTCGGCGATATTTTCGGCGGCGGTGGGGGTGGCTTCGACGGGTTCTTCGGCGGCGGGCGCGGCCAGGGCCGGCGCGTCAAGAAGGGTTCCAACCTGCGCATCAAGCTCAAGCTGGACCTCGAAGAAGTGGCCAACGGGGTCGAGAAAAAGATTAAGGTGAAGCGCTACGTGGCTTGCCCACCGTGCAGCGGCACCGGCGCCAAAAACGGCACCGAGCTTAAAACCTGCGCTACGTGCCAAGGCACTGGCCAAACCAAGCGCGTGGTAAACACGATGCTCGGCCAGATGGTGAGCGCCAGCACGTGCCCTACCTGCCACGGTGAGGGTAAGACTATTTCGGCTACCTGCGACGTGTGCAAGGGCGACGGCCGCCAGCTGAATGAGGAAGTAATTCCGATTAACATCCCGGCGGGCGTAGCGAATGACATGCAGCTGAGTATGAGTGGGAAAGGCAACTTCCCGGAGCGCGGCGGCGTGCCCGGCGACCTGCTGATTCAGATTGAGGAGGAACCCCACGAGTTTCTCAAGCGCGATGGCAACAACATCATGTTTGAGCAATACATCTCGTTTGTAGACGCAGCCCTCGGTGCAAGCCTGGAGGTGCCGACCATCGAGGGTAAGGTTAAAATTAAGGTGGACCCCGGCACCCAGCCCGGCAAGATTCTACGCCTGCGCGGCAAGGGCATCAAGGACCTGAATGGCTACGGCCGCGGCGACCAGCTCATTCACCTCAATGTGTGGACGCCCAAGAACGTGAGCAGCCAGGAACGCGAAATACTGGAAAAGCTGCGCGAGTCGGACAATTTTACGCCGCACCCTGGCAAAAATGAGAAAGGCTTCTTTGAAAAAGTGAAGGAGTACTTCCAATTGAACATCAACAAAAAGAACGTCATGCTGAGCTTGCCGAAGCATGACGTTCTTTTTTAAGAAGTAAAAAGCCCACCAGATTAATTTCTGGTGGGCTTTTTTGCCTTTTCGTTCTTGCAGTAAGAATATCCCTACCCCCCTGTAATGCGGGAAAGAAATAGGCGATATACCTTCCCGAAACACCTTGTGACCCCGCATGAGCGCTGCCCCGTCTGCTGATTTTCTGGCTGCCCTGCACGACTACCAGCCGCTGGTGCGGCGCGTGTGCCGGCTCTACTGCCAGGACGCCGACGACCGGCAGGACTTGTTCCAGGAAATAGTGCTGCAGCTGTGGCGCGCCTGGCCGCGCTACGTGCCGCAGCCCGATGCCAAGCTCAGCACCTGGCTCTACCGCATTGCCCTGAATGTGGCCATCTCTAACCTGCGGCAGCGCACGCGTCGGCCCACCGCAGTAGGGTTAGAAAGCGAAGCCGCCCGCTACTTGGCCCAACCCACCGAGGGTAGCGCCTATGAGCCCGAAGAAACCGCCGCCCTTTACCGCGCCATCGACCACCTTTCGGATGTAGATAAGGCCTTCGTGCTCCTATACCTGGAAGACCGGCCGTATGAAGAAATGGCTGACATCCTGGGTATTACCCAAAACAATGTGCGCGTCAAAATGCACCGTGTACAGGAGCGACTGCGCCGGCAGTTGGTTCGCAATTAGGCTTTTAACTACGTATCCGTTATGGAACTTGATGACTTGCGCCAGCAGTGGCAGCAGCCCGAGCCGGTGGTGCCGGCGGCCTTTACCCAAGCCTACTTCACCCAAGTGCTGGCGCAGCAATCGGATGGCGTGGTGGCGAAGCTGCGGAGTAACGCCCGGCTGGAGTTGAGCATCAACTACGCCTTGCTGCTACCCTCACTGGCGCTGGCAATTGGTGCCTCGCTGCTGTGGTTGCGGCTGTTTGGAGGGCTGCTGACCCTACTAGTGGTGATATGCATCTACTATTTTCACCGCAAGCTGGGCCTGCTGCGCAACATGGATAACCCAACCGATGACCTGCGGGGCCATTTGCTGCGCCTCACGCAGGGCTTGCGGGCCCTCATCCGGTTTTACTACCGCCTCACAATGGCTACTATTCCGGCCACTATGCTGGTGTGCGGATTGATAGCGCTGCACGAACTGCCGAAACTGCGGACACCCATCCAAATGGGGCTGATACTGGTGGCGCTACAAGGGCTGGGCTTGGTAATTTATCTGCCGACGAAACACACCACGAACCGGTACCTGCAAAAGCTCTACGGCCAGCACCTCGACCGGCTCGAAGGCCAGCTGCGCGAGCTGGAAGATAAACCATCTGGGCCTGGTGCCGGCTCAGCTCCCAATTTCGCCGCTTAAAGCTGGCTTTTCTCGGGTTGAGAAACCGGGTGAGCGGCTCGTTGCGCCGCGCTACTACATTTACACTCCCACGCTACCCCTTTTTTTCTATGCAAAACCCTACCCCCCGGCCCATCCTCGAAGCCCGCGATGTGCGCAAGCAATACGCCGCCCACACGGCCCTCGACGGCGTGAGCCTGGCCGTGCCCGAAGGCAGCATCTTCGGCCTGCTTGGGCCCAATGGCGCTGGCAAAACCTCGCTCATTCGCATCATCACGCAGATAACGGGGGCCGACTCGGGCGAAATCCTGTTTCGGGGCGAGCGGCTGAACCCCAGCCACATCGGCCAGATTGGCTACTTGCCTGAGGAGCGTGGCCTCTACAAAAAGATGAAAGTGGGCGAGCAACTGCTGTACCTGGCTCAATTGCGTGGCCTCAGCCGTGCCGATGCCGTGCAGCGCATAAAGGGTTGGCTCGACCGCTTAGAGCTGAAGCCCTGGGCCCAGAAAAACGTGGAGGACCTCAGCAAGGGCATGCAGCAAAAGGTGCAGTTTGTGGCCACGGTGCTGCACCAGCCCAGCTTGATTATCCTGGATGAGCCGTTTTCGGGCTTCGACCCGATTAACGCGAACCTGATAAAGGACGAGATTTTGCGGCTGCGCGACGAGGGGGCGACCATCATCTTTTCGACGCACCGCATGGAATCGGTGGAGGAGCTCTGCGATAATATTGCCCTCATCAACCGTGCTCGCAAGGTGCTCGATGGGCCGGTGTCGCAGATTAAAGACCAGTTTAAGACCAATACCTACGAGGTCGAAGGCCAGGGGCGCCTGCTGCTGGTGCACCCCGACTTTGAGGTGCTGGAGCAAAAGGCGCGCGAAAACGACCACTTCTTTGCCCGCATTCGGCTGCACGCCGGCACGCGGCCCAATGACTTGTTGCGCGTGCTCATCGGCCAGGTGCAGGTGCAAGCTTTTCGCGAGCGCATCCCCAGCATCAACGAGATATTCATTCAGCGGGTGCGCGAAACCATGCCCGAGTCGCTGGTTGAAGAATCGACCCACTAGTAATACGCTTGGCGCTCCACTCTCCTCATTTTTAGCTTCAGTAGCTCATGGCTTCTAAATTTTTTCTCATAGCCCAGCGCGAGTACCTCACGCGGGTGCGTAAAAAAGCCTTTGTGGTCCTCACGCTGGCCGTGCCGCTGCTGCTCGCGGCCTTTGGTTTTATCATGGCCAAAGTAGCCAGCTCAGACAACGCCACCACTGAGCTGGTAGAAGTGCGCGACGACACCGGGCTCAACGTAGCCAGCCACTTGGTAAGCACCCCGCAACTGCGTTTCGTAACGGCTACCGGCTCTTTGAGCGAAGCCAAAAAAAGTTTTCAGCAAGCCAAACATGATGGGCTGGTGTATCTGCCCGCCGGCCTGGACGTGGAAAACCCCGTGGGGGTGCAGTTTTTTGGCAAAGGCAACATCAGCCTGAAAAAGCAACTGGCTGTGGAAACCGCCCTCAACAAAGCCTTTTCGGAGTTGAAAATGCAGAAGTCAGGCCTCACGCAAAATCAGCTTGACCGCCTACGTTCCCAGGTAGACTTGCAGGCCATCAGCCTCGACGCAACTGGTAAAGAGGCCGATAGCAATGCGCTGGCTACCTCCGGTACAGCCTACGTGCTGGCGCTGGCCATCTACCTGTTCATCTTTATCTACGGCGTGCAGATTATGCGGGGGGTAGGGGAGGAAAAGTCGAGCCGCATTATGGAGGTAATGCTCTCATCCGTAAAGCCTTTCGAGCTTATGATGGGTAAGATTATCGGTATTGCGGCAGTGGGGCTCACGCAGTTTTTTCTGTGGGGCCTGCTCTCCTTTGGCGTATCATCGGTGATACTGCCTCTATTGTCGGGCGCAGAGAAGCCCAAAACAGAAGTAGTAGCGACCGCCATGCCTGCCGGCCAAGCAGCTGCTACCGGAAATGAACCGCGCTCGGCCGCCGCCGCTTTCGAGAAAGGAATGGAGACGCAGAAACAGTCGAATGTGATAACCGGCCGGTTCAAGTTCTTTGAGGTGCTGACCAACTTGCCTCTGGGTACCATCCTGTTCGGGTTTATTGTCTACTTCCTGGGTGGCTATCTGCTCTACGGAGCCTTGTTTGGGGCAGTGGGGGCCGCCGTGGATGACCAGACTGACACACAGCAATTCATGCTGCCGATTACGATGCCGCTCATTCTGAGCTACGCTGTGGGGGTTTCAGTCATTTTGCGCAACCCTGACGGGCCAGTGGCCTTTTGGATGTCAATGATTCCGTTTACCTCGCCCATTGCCATGGTAATTCGCCTTCCATTCGGGGTGCCGATGTGGCAGCTAGCCTTGTCAATTACCCTGCTGATTTTAGGCTTTATCGGCACCACGTGGGTAGCCGCCCGCATCTACCGCGTCGGTATCCTGATGTACGGCAAGAAGGTGACGTACAAAGAGCTGTCGAAGTGGATGTTTTATAAGGGGTAGGAGGAAAAAGTAGCGTTAAAAGAACGTCATGCTGAACGAAATGAAGCATCTCGGCCGCTTCGTTGGTTACTTACCAAACGGAGCGAGCGAGATACTTCGCGTTGCTCAGCATGACGTTCTTTTGTATGATGTTTACCCGTTCCACATCCCGGCTACTTTCCCTCCTTCTGCTCTTGCTGCCGCTGCTGGCCTTCGTGCCGGCCGGCGACCGGCTCGCCTACCGCCTCTTCACCGCCCAGGGCCAGCCCGCCGACTACGACCAGATGCTGACCCAACTGGCGCAGGCTGACGTGGTGCTCTTTGGTGAGCAGCACAACGACCCCATTGCGCACTGGCTGGAGCTGCAGGTAGCTAAAGACCTGGCCAGGCTAAAAGGCCCCGGCAAGCTGGTGCTGGGCCTCGAAATGTTTGAGCGCGACGTGCAGCCGCTGGTGGCGCAGTACGCTGCCGGCACGCTGCCCGACTCAGCGTTTGAGCGCCAGAGCCGGCCCTGGCCCAATTACGCCACCGACTATCGGCCGCTGCTGCAGTGGGCCCGGCAGGCCCAGGTAGCCGTGATTGGCACCAACGCGCCGCGCCGCTACGCTCAGCAAGTGGCCCGCGGCTCGCTCACGGCCCTCGATAAGCTGCCCGCTGAGGAGAGAGCTTACCTGGCGCCCCTACCCCTGCAAGTAGATTACGAGTTGCCGGGCTACAAGAATATGGCAGCTATGTTTGGTGGCGGTGGGGCCCACGGTGGCGGCGCGCGCAACGTAATTCAGGCACAGGCGCTGAAAGACGCAACCATGGCAGCCTACATTCGGCGCAGCCTCGGCCCCGGCCAAACGCTACTGCACCTCAACGGCTCGTACCACTCTGACCACCACGATGGCATAGTAGCCTACCTGCGCGCTGGCAAGCCCGCGCTACGCATTCAGACGCTGAGCGTGGTGACACAAAGCCAGTTGCAGCAGCTAGACAAGGAAAATGTCAGCTTGGCCGACTACGTAATTGTGGTGCCCGACGACATGACCAAGACCTATTAGTAGAGCAACTTTCGCCCGGCCCGAGGGGGTAGGGACGGAGCACGCACAAAAAAGCCCGGCTAAGCCGGGCTTTTTTTATAACAGCATAAGGAAGCTTAATCTTCCGAGTCGTCGAGCTTCAACTTTTGCAACGCGCCGGCTAGCTCCTGGCGCAGCTGCTTGCCCGAGTCGGCGGCCGGCTGCTCCTGTATATTATACTGCTTTTGCAAGCGCTGCCACTCTTCGATGGCGATAAAAACCCCGGTTATGTTGCCCTTGGCATCGGAGAGATACTTGATATCCATAGCTAAACTTGGGGCTGAAAAGGGGGGTAGGGACTACGCCGAAAACGACGAGCCGCAGCCGCAGGTGCTCTTGGCTTGGGGGTTGTTGAAGGTGAAGCCGCGGGCGTTGAGGCCATCCTGAAAGTCAACCTCCATGCCCAGCACATACATGGCGTGCTTCTTATCCATGATGAGCTGCACGCCGTCGAGGTCGTACACTTCATCCTGGTCCTTGGCCTTGTCGAAGCCCAGCAGGTAGCTCATGCCCGAGCAGCCACCACCTTGCACCCCAATGCGCAGGCCATAGTCAGCGGGTACGTTCTTTTCCTGAATGATATTTCTTACCTCAACCAGCGCGCGAGACGTGAGGCCGATGGGTGGGGCTAGCGTGGTAGTAGCCATAACGGGTGCGAGTTTAGAATGAAAGTAGACTAAGACAAATATACAGCCGCCACCGGGTGGGCGGCTTGTCTTAACAAGGTAGGGTAGGCGGCGGTTCACAGCGGCGGTGGGGATAGGATTTTGCCGCGCGGCGTGGCCATAAAATCCGCCGCTACCGTAGTTTCACGGCAAGCTATAGCATTCACGTACATTTTATGGACACGACCACTTATTTCTTTGATTTACTCAAGACCATCTTGCCGGCGCTCATTGTGGCTGGGGCCATTTACCTGCTTTTTCGGCAGCACCTCGAAAAAGAGCAGCAGCGCCGCCTCATCGAGCTGCGCCTCGACAGCAGCAAGGCTACCTTGCCCCTGCGCCTGCAAGCCTACGAGCGCGTAACGCTGCTGCTAGAGCGCATTTCGCCCAATAATATTCTGGTGCGCCTGAGCAGCGCCGGCCAAAACGCGGCCGACTACCACCGCCTGTTGCAGCAGGAAATCCGGGGCGAGTTTGAACACAATTTTTCGCAGCAGCTTTACATGAGTCCCGAAGCCTGGAGCCAGGTGAAGCAGGCCAAAGAAGACGTGCTCACGATGATAAATCGTGCCTTTCACGGCCTTCAAAACCCCACGCAGCTGCGCGGCACCGAACTGGCCAAGCGCATCCTAGAAGGGCTGATGACCGACGCGCCCGACCCCACCGCCCAGGCGCTATCCGTGGTAAAACGCGAGGCGGCCGAACTGTTTTAAGGCTGCGCGACCAAACTACCAGCGCCCTAATTAGCTTAAGCTGCTTATGACTAAGCAACGAATTGCCATTGATATGGATGAGGTGATGGCCGACTCCATTGCCCGCTTTCAGGAGTGGTACGGCCGCGACTTCCAGGTAGAGCTGACGCTAGAGGCGTTGCGCGGCAAAAATCCGCACGAGGCCGTGGCTCCCGAGCACCAGCCTGCCCTGCGCGCCTACCCCAATGCCGAAGGCTTTTTTCGCGACCTGCCGGTGATACAGGATAGCCAACGCGTAATCAAAGCGTTAACGGAAAAATACGAGGTGTTTATCGCCACGGCCGCGATGGAATTTCCGAATTCCTTTCTCGATAAATACCAGTGGCTACAACAGCATTTCCCGTTTCTGCACTGGCGCAACTTCGTGTTTTGCGGCGACAAAAGCATTCTGAACGCCGATTACCTCATCGACGATAATGCCTACAACTTCGACGATTTTAGGGGGGTAGGGCTGCTGTTTGACGCACCGCACAATGCGCTCGAAACTCGCCATCGCCGTGTGCACAGCTGGCAAGAAGTAGCCGATATCCTGCTGTAAGCTAGTAGTTTAAAGCACAAAAGAACGTCATGCTGAGCTTGCTCAAGCATGACGTTCTTTTTATTGCGTTCTTGTCAGCGGCAAGCTAAAGCTTAGCGCACGTTGGCTAGGGCGGCTAGCTGCGCGGCGCGCTCGTAGCACTGCTCGTAGAGTGGCACGATGTTGCCGACGGCAAACTCTTCGGCGCGGGCGCGAGCGGCGGCCTTAAAGCGGGGCAGATTCTCGTCGTCGAGCACGTAGAGTGCTTTTTGGACCATATCCTCCACGTCACCGATGTTGCTGAGCGTGCCGGTTACGCCGTCCACGTTTAGCTCCGGAATGCCGCCAGCATTGGTGCTCACCACGGGCATTTCACAGGCCATAGCTTCGAGGGCGGCCAGGCCAAAGCTCTCATTCTCAGAAGGCATAAGGAAGACATCGCCCACGCTTAGGACTTCCTCCACGGCTTCGAGCTTGCCCAGAAAGCGCACATCGCGCTGGCAATCGAGGTCGCGGGCCAGCTTTTCCATGCGCGAGCGGTCGGGGCCGTCGCCCACCAGCAGCAGCTTGGCCGGAATGACTTTGCGCACGCCGCAGAAGATGCGCAGCACATCTTCGACCCGTTTCACCGCCCGGAAGTTGCTGGTGTGGATGAGCAGCTTTTCGCCCTCGGGCGCAATGGCAGCGCGGAAATGGCTCTTATCCTGCTTCTTAAAACGCTTTAAATCAATGAAGTTAGGAATGACCTCGATCTTGCGCTCCACGGGGAAGTACTCGTAGGTTTCGCGGCGCAGGTCGTCCGAAACGGCCGTGACGCCGTCGCTCTCGTTGATGCTGAACGTAACCACCGGCTCGTAGCTGGCGTCTTTGCCGACGAGCGTGATATCGGTGCCGTGCAGGGTCGTGACCACCGGCACCGTGATGCCCCGCGAGCGCAGAATCTGCTTGGCCAGGTAAGCGGCCGAGGCGTGCGGGATGGCATAGTGAACGTGCAGTACGTCAAGCTTTTCGTTCTGCACAATGTCCACCATCTTACTGGCCAGTGCCGACTCGTAGGGCGGAAACTGAAAGAGCGGATAGGTGGGCACGTACACCTCGTGGTAGAAGACGTTCTCGTTGAAGAAGTCGAGCCGCACTGGCTGTCTATAAGTGATAAAATGCACGCGGTGGCCGCGTTGAGCTAGGGCTTTGCCCAGCTCGGTGGCTACTACGCCAGAGCCGCCAAAGGTGGGGTAGCAAACAATGCCGATATTCATGTGGGAAGGAAAGGAAACCTAGGGGCTAACCAGAATGCGCGGTGGATGTTGGCCGCAACCCTACTTGGTTAGTAAGTGACCTTACGTAAGCGCGCCAATAAGGACGTAGTAGGCCGACTGGGGGCTGCCGCGTAGCTTTGAACTGCTACTTATTCTTGATTTCTTAATGAAGCACTTTTTACTGGCAGGTTGCTTAGTGGCTGGGCTGGCCCTACCCACCCTGGCCCAGCCCACGCGCGCCAAAGCTCCGATGGCTCGGCCGGTGGGCTCAAGCCCGCTGGCGGCGCTGTTTACGAACTACTGGGAGGAGCAGGCGCGTCTCTACCCCCTGCAAGCCACCAGCCAAGGCGATAATCGCTTCAATGGCCAACTGCCCAACTCGGGCACGCGGGCGTTTCGGGCGCAGCAGCGCCGCCTGTATGAGCGCTACCAGGGCCAGCTGGCCCGTATCGACCGCAGCCGCCTTACGGCCGCCGACCAGACGAGCTACGACGTATTTGCTTACGAGATGACGAGCCGGCTGGCTAGCCTCAAGCAGCCAACTTGGACGATGCCGTTTACGCAGTTTAGCGGCCTGCCCATCGACCTGGCGCAACTGGGCGCCGGCACCGGCGCCCAGCCGTTTAAGACAGTAGCAGACTACGACAACTGGCTGGCGCGCGTGCGGCAGTTTCCGGTGTGGGCCGATACGGCGGTGGCCGATTTCCGGCACGGCATGCGCACTGGCGTGGTGCTACCCCGGGTGCTAGTGCAGAAAATGATTCCGCAGCTGGAAGCGCTGGCTGGGGCTGACGCCAGTCAGAGTGTATTCTACGGCCCCATCCGGCAGTTGCCGGCGACGTTTTCGGCGGCGGATAAGCAGCGCCTCACGGCCGCGTATGAGCAGGCCATTCGCACGCAGCTTGTACCGACGTATCAGAAGCTGGCCATGTTTCTGAAAAACGAGTACCTGCCAGCGGCGCGCACCAGCACCGGTATTGCAGCCGTGCCCGGCGGGGCCGATATGTATACAACTGCCGTGGCCTACTGGACCACGACTACCCGCACGCCCGACGAAGTCTACGCTACTGGCGAGGCCGAAGTGGCCCGCATCAAGGGCGAGATGGAGAAGGTGCGCCAGCAGCTCGGCTACGCCGGCACCGTGCCCGAGCTACTCGCTTCGCTGAGCACCGACCCCAAGTTCCGGCCCTACAAAACACCCGAAGAAGTACTCAACGGCTTCCGCGCCATTCAGGGGCGGGTGGCGCCGGGCCTACCCCGCCTGTTTGGCCGAATGCCAAAGACGGCTTTTGAGATTCGACAAACGGAGGCTTTTCGGGCTGCCACGGCCAGCGCGCAGTACAACCGCGCCTCGGCCGACGGCTCACGGCCGGGCATCTTCTACGTGCCCATCCTCGACGCTACCAAGTTTAAGACGCCGGGTATGGAGTCACTGTTTTTGCACGAAGCCATTCCGGGCCACCACTTCCAGGTGTCGCTGCAACAGGAAAATACCAACTTGCCCAAGTTTCAGCGCTTTGCGTTTTACTCGGCCTTCAGCGAAGGCTGGGCGCTGTATACCGAAAGCCTGGGCAAGGAGCTGGGCATGTACCAAGACCCGTACCAGTACTTGGGCGCGCTGAGCGCCGAGATGCACCGCGCCATCCGGCTGGTAGTGGATGTGGGCATGTACGCCAAGGGACTCACCCGCGAGCAAGCCATCGCCTACATGCTGGCCAATGAGGCGACCACTGAGCAGGGTGCCACCGCCGAAATTGAGCGCTACATGGCGTGGCCCGGTCAGGCGCTGGCCTACAAAACTGGCCAGCTCAAGATTCGGGAGCTGCGCACGCGCTACGAGCAGCAGCTAGGCGCAAAGTTCTCGCTCAAGGCTTTCCACGACGAGTTGCTGCTGGATGGCGCTATGCCGCTGGCTGTGCTGGAACACCGCATGGACGCATGGGCCGCCCGGCAGAAATAGCGCGTTGAAGCGCAATCAAGAGTTACCTCCTAATGAGCATAGTGAAGCGGCTCGCGTGCTGCATAACTCTATCGTTGACCGCGCAAGCCTGCGGTGTAACCGAAGCGAGCGAGCTGCTGCACTGTGTTCAGCATGACAGTATTTTAAAGCCATTTGACCACACCTGACCATATTTAATACCACATTTCTACTTAGTTCCTTTTCCGATGAAACACAGATTCTATCTTCTAGCCGCCTTGGGTTTGGCCTTGCCACTGGCGGGCCAGGCGCAGAAAAAAGGGCCTACCCCCCCCAAGGCCACCAACGCTGAAAGCGCCATCCACGAGGCCGACATCAAGCGCGACCTGTTTGCGCTGGCCGGCGACCACTACCGGGGCCGCGAGGGTGGCACCCTCGATGAGCTAAAGGCATCGGTATGGCTCGCCGACCAGATTCGGGCGACCGGCATGCTGCCGGCTGGCGACGACGGCACCTATTTTCAGTGGTTCCATCTGCAGCGCACCCGCCTCACCAAGGCCAGCACGCTGCGCATCGGCACCCACGAAATCAGGCTGGACCAGGACGGCCTGGTGACTGCCCCCACCAACGCTAGCGTGAACGCGCCGCTCGTGTACGTGGGCACCGGCTCGGCTGCCGAGCTAGCTAAGGTTGATGTGAAAGGCAAAGCCGTGGCGGTGCAGATTGCGGGCGCGCCCACCGACGGCATCAGCTACCGGCGCTACGTGTTTGGCAAGTTTGCCGGGCAGGCGGGCGAGCTGACCAAGGCCGGCGCGGTGGCGGTGGTATTCGTGTCAGACCCGAAGCAGCAGGCCCTTTACGACCACTGGAGCCACGTTTTCGAGCGCGGGCGCTACAGCTTGCCCGGTGTGGCCAGCACCCGCGTAGTGAGTACGCCGCCGGTGATGTGGTTGCCGGCCAGCGCCGCTAGCTGGGTGCAGCAGCCCGGCCAGCAGCTCACCGCCAATCTGCAAGTGGAAAGCTTCCAGTACCCGTCCGTCAACATTGTGGCCAAGATGCCCGGCACCGATGCGCAACTGAAAAAGGAATACGTGCTCTTCAGCACCCACCAAGACCACGATGGCGTGCGGGCCCCCATTGCGGGCGACTCTATCTACAACGGCGCCGACGACAACACCACCGGCTGCGCGGCCCTGCTGGCTATTATGCGGGCCTTTAAGCAGCAGCCGAGCCGGCGCTCGGCGCTGTTTGTGTACCAAGGCTCGGAAGAGCGCGGGCTGATTGGTTCGACTTACTTTTCGGCCCACCCCACGGTGCCGCAAGCCAGCATTGTGGCCGTGCTGAACGCCGAGATGATGGGCCGCAACGCTCCCGACTCGGCCGCGCTGCTGGGCTCGACGCCGCCCCACCTGAACTCGTCTGACCTTGTGAAAACAGCCTTGGCTGCGAACCAAGCGGGCCCCAAGTTCAAGCTCGACACCGAGTGGGACAAGGCTACCCACCCCGAAGGCTGGTACTTCCGTTCCGACCACCTGCCGTATGCGCGCCTGGGCATTCCGGCCATTATGTATACCTCGCTGCTGCACGTGGACTACCACACCCCGCGCGACGAGCCCCAGCGCATCGACTATGCCAAGCTTACCCGCATGACGCAGTGGATGTACCTCACCGGCTGGGCCGTGGCCAACCGCACCGCGCCGCCCGCTCGCGAGCCCGGCTTCAAGCTAGAGCGGTAGGGTAGGACCTGCCGGCAAAAGCGTCTCTAAAACAGGTATATCTACCTGTTTTAGAGACGCTTTTGTGCGTAGTTATAGGGCATGTACTTTATTTGTGGCTCTGAAAAAAACCTTATCCTCACCTGCCTACCCCTCTCATGAAAACAAGGTTTTTTGCGTTACTACTAGTAGCTGGCTTGTGGCACCCGGCTGCCCAGGCTCAGACTGCCCCGCCCGTTACCGCGCCCCTCGACCTAGCGGCGCTCGATGCCACCGTGGCCCGTACCCTCAAGGCGTTTGACGTGCCCGGCATCGCGGTGGCGGTGGTCAAGGATGGGCAAGTAGTGGTAGCCAAAGGCTACGGCGTGCGCTCGCTGGCTACCAAGGAGCCGGTCGATGCCAACACGCTCTTCGGCATTGCCTCCAATACCAAGGCCTTTACCACGGCGGCACTCGGGCTGCTGGTAGAAGAAGGCAAGCTGCGCTGGGACGATAAGGTGACGGATTACATCCCGGAGTTCAAGATGTACGACCCCTACGTGACGTCCGAGTTCACGGTGCGCGACCTGCTGTGCCACCGCAGCGGACTGGGCCTGGGCGCCGGCGACCTGATGCAGTTTCCCGATTCGGCCGACTTTACGGCTACCGATGTCATTCATAGCCTGCGCTATTTCAAGCCGGTGTCGTCGTTTCGCAGCAAATTTGACTACGACAACAGCCTCTACATTGTGGCCGGCGAAGTGGTGGCGCGGGTGAGTGGCCAGCCCTGGACCACGTTTGTCGAAAGCCGCCTGCTGCGGCCGCTGGGCATGAGTCGCAGCGCCACCGTATTCACTCGCTTGCCCGACCCTAGCAACGTTATTGAGGCCCACGGGCCGGTCGATGGCAAGGTACAGGTAATCAGGCGGGACATGAACACTATGCTAGGCCCGGCCGGCGGCATCTACAGCAGCGTGGCCGACCTGAGCAAGTGGGCCCTCATGCTGCTCGGCGGCCCTGGTGCTCCGGCCCCGCTCCTGATGCCCAAGACGCTGAACGAACTGTGGACGCCCCAAACTATTTTGCCGGTCGGCCCCGCAACCGCGCCCTACCACACGCACTTCGGCGCCTACGGGCTAGGGTGGTTTTTGCGCGATGTGCGTGGCTATAAGGAAGTGTCGCACACCGGCGGCGAAGTGGGAATGGTGACCAAAGTTATGCTGCTGCCCGAGCTGCACTTGGGCTTTATCGTGCTCACCAACCAGGAGAATGGCGCGGCCTTCACGGCCGTCACCAATTTTATTGAAGACCATTACCTAGGCGTAACTGGCCTCGACCGCGTGCAAGAACTAGTAGACCGCCTAAAGGCCCGCAACGCCGACGTCGACAGAGCCACCGCCGCCGTGTGGCAACAGGTAGCCAAGGCCCAAAAAGCCGCTCCCAAGCGCCCTGATTTTGGCGCCTTCGTAGGCCGCTACCATGACGCCTGGCTCGGCGACATGACTGTGTACACGCAAGGCCTGTGGCTAAAGGCCAAGCGCGCCCCGCGCCTGGTAGGCCAGCTGCTGCCTTACCGCGGCACTACCTACGTAGTGCGCTGGAATGCCCGCAGCATGAATGCCGATGCCTTCGCCGCTTTTACCCTCGATGAGGGGGGTAGGGCCGCCAGTATCAAGATGAAGCCGGTGTCGCCCCTCACCGATTTTAGCTACGATTTTCAAGACCTGGATTTGCAGCGCGTGGAGTAGGGGGTAGGGTGCGGCGCCACCGGAAAGCAAACGAGCCGGCTGGCCCGATAAACGTCGGGCTGACCTGCCGGTTTAGCTATTTTTGTGGGCTGGTTTGCAGCGGCAAGCTGGTTTTTGCGTTAGTAGCGAGCAGGGCGGTTTTTGGATGAAAAAGGCCCTGGCGCTTCACTGACGCCCCATTTTAGTTTTCTTGGTTGAAAAAGATTCTTGGTTTTCCCCGCCTGGCACTGGCGGCGCTGCTAGCCCTCACGCACGCGGCTAGCCTGGCGCAAGCGCCGCTGCCCATGCCCCGCAACCTGCGCGCCACCTACGCCAAGGGCACCCGCGCGCCCGACGGCCGCCCCGGCCCGCGCTACTGGCAAAACACGGCCGACTACACTATCAAGGTGGTATTTAACCCGTCCTCGCGCAAGCTGGAAGGCGAGGTGAAAATCGTGTACCAAAACAACAGCCCCGACGAGCTGCGCGAGCTGTGGTTTAAGCTTTACCCCAACCTCTACCAGGCTGGGGCGCCGCGTACTACCCGGTTTCGGGCCGAGGATACGGGCAATGGCGTGTCTATCAGTCAAATGAGCCTCGGCGGGCAGGCCGTGGATGTGAAGTCGCTGGCCATCGACAATACCAACATGACGGTGCCGCTCGCCCAGCCCCTCGGGCCGGGCCAGACGGTGGAAGTGGCCATCACCTACTCGTATGTGCTCAATGAGGGCTCGCACCAGCGCACCGGCGAGATAGAGCCGGGCGCGGCATTCATCGCTTATTTCTTCCCGCGCATCGCAGTGTATGACGATATAGACGGTTGGAACAAAGTGCCTTACCTAGGTGGGCCGGAGTTTTATAATGACTTCTGCCACTTCGCGGTCGATATCACCATGCCGCGCAACTACGTGGTCTGGGCCACCGGTGACCTCACCAACGCCAGCCAGGTGCTGACTAAAAAGTATGTTAACCGCCTGCACGAGGCCAGCACCAAAGACGGTATTATCAGCATCATCGACAGCACCGACCTGCGCCGCCACGACTACACCGCTGGCCGTGGCGACAACACCTGGCACTTTGACGCGCGCGACGTAACCGACTTTGCCTTTGCGACTTCCGAGCACTATGTATGGCAGTCGACCAGCCTCGTGGTAGACCCTGCTACTAAGCGGCGCACCCGCGTCGATGCCGTGTATAACACCGCGCACCGCGACTACCGCGACGTGATTGACATTGCCCGGCGCACGGTGCAGGCCATGAGCTACACCTTCCCGAAGTGGCCCTACCCCTACAACCACGAGACAGTTTTTGACGGCCTCGACCAGATGGAGTACCCGATGATGGTGAACGACAATCCCACCAGCACCCGCGAGGAGGCCATCACGCTCACCGACCACGAGATTTTTCATACGATGTTCCCGTTCTACATGGGTATTAACGAGACGAAATACGGCTGGATGGACGAGGGCTGGGCCACCATTGGCGAGTGGATTATCTCGCCGCTTATTCAGCCTGGCCTCATCGACGACTACGGCATGGTGCCCTACGCCCGCGCCGCCGACACCGAGGACGACCTGCCCATCGTGACGCTCACGACCCAGCAAGCCGGCGCGCCGTTCTTCCTCAATTCCTACCCCAAGCCGGGCCTGGGCTATTTGTACGTGAAGGATATGCTCGGCGAGGAGCTGTTTACCAAGGCCTTGCATACCTACATCCGTAATTGGCACGGCAAGCACCCGATGCCCTACGACTTCTTCTATTCGATGAACGCGGGCGCGGCTCAAAATCTCGATTGGTTTTGGCAGCGCTGGTTTTTCGATGGCGGCTACCCCGACCTGGCCATCACGAGCGTGGTGCGCCCCGCTGATAAGCCCGCCCAAATAACCGTGACCGCCAAAGGCAGTAAGCCTGTGCCCGTGGACCTAACCGTGACCTTCGACAACGGCACCGAGGAGAAGATTCACCGCAGCATTGCCGTGTGGCAGGCCGGCGCCAAGAGCATCGCGGTGCCCGTGCGCAGTGGCCGCACCATCAAAAAAGTGACCCTGGGCAGCCTCTACGTGCCCGACAGCTACCCGGCCGACAACGAGTGGTTGGCTCCAAAATAAGCCGCCAGGGCAGGGGTAGGGCTCTGCTTGCCAGCGTGCGCAGGGGCGTTACATTTACGCATCTCTCTCTCAGGCTGGTAGCTCCCAGTCTATTTCCCGGTTCACTATGCGCCTCGCCGCTCGCTTACTCGCATTTGCTTTTGCTGCCGTGGGCAGCGGTTGGTTGGCGGGCTGCGCCGATAAAGGGCCCGGCCAGGTCTCAGACCCCAAGGCGGTGACCATTGCCGACCGGGTGCTGAAGGAGATGGGCGGCCGCGAAGGCTGGGACAATACCCGCTACCTGGCTTGGGATTTTTTTGGAAACCAGTACCAGATTTGGGATAAAAAAACCGGCGATTTCCACTGGGAAAAGGACACGCTGGTGGCCAATTATAACCTCAACAGCAAGCAGGGCCACGTGTACAGCCGCGGCAAGGACGTGTCGGGCACGCCCGCCGGCCAGCAGCTGCTCGAAAAGCTCACGCCCATGTGGATCAATAATTCCTATTGGCTGGTGATGCCCTTAAGCTGCAAGACCCCGGTGTGCTGCTCAAGTACTTGGGCGAAGGCCAAACGATGGGCGGCGCGCCCGCCGACCGCCTGCAGATGACTTTCAACAAAGTGGGCGTGACGCCCGATAACCGCTACGAAGTGCTGGTGAACAAGGCCACCGGCTTGGTCGATGAGTGGGCCTATTTTCCGAAAGCGTCGGACCCGCAGCCCGCCTTTCGCCGCCGCTGGAACGAGTACGCCCGCCACGGCCAAATCTTGCTGGCCTCGGGCCGCAGCGAAGCCGACAAGCCCGCCCGCTTCGACTACGTAACGGCCGTGCAAACCCTGCCCGATGGCGTGATGACGAGCCCTACCCCCGTGGCCAAGCTTAAATAATACTCCTCTCAGCTGCTTGGCTTACAGAGCAAAGAAGTAGGTGCCCGTGAGCTGAGCCACGCGGTTGTAGGCCGCGTCGGCGTAAAAGTTGTAGGCGGTAGGGGGATAGAACCCGGGGTCGAAAACGGGCACATTCTGGTGCAGATTGACTAACCCTAACCCAAAACTTGCCTGCACCTGCACGGGGCCCTGCCGGTAGCCCAGGCCAAAATTTACGCCCGCGTCGAAGCGGCGGTTGCTGGTATCAGAGCCGTAGGTGACTTTATTTTCAAACTCATAAGGCACGTAGCTAATGTTAGGAGCGGCGAGGTAGCTGGTGCCAGTTTGGCGCCCGCCTACCCCCATGGCCACGTAGGGCCCGGCGAAGAGTTGTAGGCCGTGGTCGCCGTGCAGCGTGTACACGAAGTTGACAGGTAGCTCCAACCAGTTGTAGCGGTTGGTGCTGGTGCTGCTAACCGCAAACCCGCCACCTATTCCATTATAATAGACGCTGGTGTTGAATTTCTCGCCCTTCTGCGAGAAGACCAGCGCGGGCTGCACGGCAAACTTGCCGAAGGCGGCTTCCAGCACCAGGCCGCCCTGCCAGGCATAGAGGGCGCTCTTGTCAGCCGAACGTTCGTAGGTGTTGAGGCCGGTGGCGCTGCTGCCAGGAGCCACTGTCGTCAGGGCCCGGTTGAGGCCGCCGCGCACGCCCAGCTTAAAAGTGGTTTGGGCCGTGGCTGTAGCGGCACTAAGAACTAGGGCAGCAAAGAGGGGGGTAGGGAGTAGTTTCATGAGCAGCAAGTGAAGTCCGTGCTCATGTGAGTACCACTGCCCTAGAACGGTTGCACGATTACCCAGCTGTTTTCAGTGAGTCAGCCCGCACCGGCTACTGCCCGCCCACCGCGCCGCCAGTCCGCTCGGTCCGGTGCTGGGCCATCGCCTTGTAAATCACCTCCTGAATACGGGTGCGAATGTTATACGTCCGCAGCTTGATGTTGCCCGCATCGGGGTACACGCGGTTGGAGAGGAAGACGTAGAGAATCTGATTGTCGGGGTCGAGCCACACGCAGGTACCCGTGAAGCCCGTGTGGCCGAAGGTGCTGGCCGGGGCCAGGTGGCTGGTGGGGCCGGTAGGCTTGCTGGGGTCGCCGCGGTCCCAGCCCAGGCCGCGCTTGTTGCCGGCCACCTGCGGGTGCGAAAACTCACTCACGACCGGCGTCTGGAAGAAGGTATTACCGCCGTAGCGACCGTTTTGCAGGTTCATCTGCATGAGCACGGCCAGGTCGTTGGCGGTGGCAAAGAGGCCGGCGTGGCCGCCTACCCCCCCCACTAGGGCCGCAGTTTGGTCGTGCACCGTGCCTTGCAGTTGCTCGCGGCGGTAATAGGTATCGTTTTCGGTAGGCGCGATGCAGCTCTTCGGGAAGCGCGTGAGCGGGTTGTAGGTCATGCTGCCCAGGCCCAGCGGCTTATAAAATTCCTTAGGCAGAAACTCAGCCAGTGGCTGGCCCAAAAGTTTCTCGCTCAAGCGCTTCATGATGATAAAGCTCAGGTCGGAATATTCGACCGGGTACTTGCCGTGCACCTTGGGCAGCAGCGACGAGCGCATGGTCCAGGCCCACACCGAGTCGTCGGCTGCCTTAATAGAAAACTCGCCGGGCGCCACCTCATTTGGGAAGTCGTCGGTACGCAGGCTCGAATAATAAGCCGGCTTCAGGGTGCCGTCGCGTACGGTGCGCTCCCAGGTCGGGATGCCGGGCTTGAGGCCAGCTTGGTGCAGCAGCACGTCACGTACGGTGGCGTCGCGCTTGTTGGTGCGCTGCAGCTCGGGCAGGTAGGCGCTTACTTTCTCGTCGAGGTTCAGCTTGCCTTGGTCCTTCAAGTACATCACGGCCTGCAAGGTGCCGGCCACTTTGGTCACCGAGGCCAGGTCGTAGAGCGTGCTATTGGTTATGGGCTGGCTCTGGTCGTAGGTGCCGTAGCCGTAGCTCTGGTCAAAGACCACAGTGCCGTTTTTGGCAATAAGCACCTGGCAGCCAGGGGTAGCAGCCGTCACGATGCTTTCGAGCGCAATGTGGTCAATCTGGCTCATGATGCGCGAGTTCAGGCCCTCACGCTCGGGCGCAGCGTAGCGCAGGCGGTGCAGCTCGGGTGTAGCCAGGCCGGTGCCCACTTTCAGGGTTTCCGACACCGTGACGGGCAGCTTGCCCCGCGCCGGCAGCGCCCCAAACAAGATTTGTGGCACCACAAGCTGCGCTGCGTAGTGGTCTTCGTAGCCGCACACCAGCGTGCGGGCGCCTTCCAAGTACTTAAGGCCGTAGGCGTTGCCCATCGCCACCACTACCGTCTTGCGCTTATGGTCGGCCTCTAGGTTTTTCAGGAATTTCAGCGCGCCTTCGCCCAGGCCGTAGTTGTGGCTGGGTGTATTATTCATCTGGTGTAGGCTCACCACCACCACGTTAGCATCGCCGAGGCGCGCCTGAATGCGGCTGAAAGTGGAGTCGGGCGCGTAGCGATCGGGCACGGCGTACACCGGGCCGGGCTGGTATTTATTGAAAATCGTGGCGTAAGGCCCTTCGGGCTCGGTGCCAATGGTGATGGCCGCAATGCGCAACGTATCGAGCCGTTGGAAAGGCAGGAGCTTGTCGTCGTTTTTGACGACCGTGACGGCGTGCTCAAAAATAGTTTGGGACAGCACCCGCGACTCCGGTAAATTGAGGCTGTCGCGCACCGTGAGGGCATTGGCCGGGCGATACTTATTAAGCCCCGCCCAGTACTTGGCGCGCAATATTTTCTTGACTCGCGCATCGAGGTCGGCCTGATTGAGGTGGCCCGCCACTACTGCATCCTTAATGCGGATGAGGGCGGCCGGCACGTCTTCCGAAAACAGCAGTACGTCGTTGCCAGCGGCCAGAGCCATGGCATCTAGTTCACCGGCTTTATAGAGCTTGCTCACGCTGCGCATGTTTAGCGCATCGGTGAATATCAGACCTTTAAAGCCCATGCGCTCCTGCAGTAGGCCCGTTACGAGCGCCTTGGAGAGGGTAGTGGTCTTAGCATTGGTCGTGTCGAAGAGCGGCATGTAGAGGTGCGCCACCATCACGCCCAACACGCCGGCCTCAAACGATTTTTGGAAGGGCACTAAGTCCACTTTTTCGAGCCGGGCCAGGTCGGTATTAATCACCGGCAAGGCCACGTGCGAGTCGGTATCGGTGTCGCCGTGGCCGGGAAAATGCTTGGCTACGGCAATCACGTGCTGGTCTTGCAAGCCCTTGACATACTGGACGCCCAGCGCGGCCACACGGTCCTGGTTTTCGCCAAACGAGCGATTGCCAATCACAGGGTTGCCAGGATTGGAGTTGACGTCTACGACCGGCGCGAAGTTGATGTGCACGCCCAGCGCCCGCAGCTTGCGGGCTAGGTCCTGGCCCATTTGGTACACGATTTTATCGTCGTCCATCGCGCCTAGCGTCATTTGCTTAGCAAAGTGCGAGGTCGAGTCGAGGCACATATCGAGGCCCCACTCGGCGTCGGTGGCAATGAGCAGCGGCACTTTGGCAGCGGCCTGCAAGCGGTTGGTCATGATAACCTGGCGCTTGGGGCCGCCCTGCAAGAACATGACGCCGCCGATGCCTTGGTTGCGCACCAGCCGCTCGATGCGGTCGGCGTGGGCCTTCTCCCGGTTCGAGTAGGCCGCCACCATAAAGAATTGGCCCAGGCGCTGGTCAGGCGTGAGGGCTGTAAAAACGCTGTCTACCCAGCGCTGCTCGGCAGGGCTATTGGGCAGCGGGTCGGGTAGGGGTTTGCGGGGTTCCGAAAAACCTAGCAGCAACCCGGCGACCCCCAGCAGCAACCCCAGAAACAGAAACCGGAAATCGACGCGCATCAGCCCAGAGCGGGAGGTTTAGAAAGGTAGAAAAGGCGGTCCGGCCGGCCTACTTTTGCCGGTGGATGCTGCCGGAACCCCCGGCTGCCCGTAGCGGTTCCTAGCAGAGCCGAACTACTTGGCAGCCGAAAAAGAAGCCGGGCAGCCAGCCCAAATTGGCCGCAAAGGTAGGCACCAAGCCAGTTGCAGCTGCTGAAAACGCCTATGCGGCTGGCTAATTGCCCGGCCAGCCGCTAAAAAACGGTAGTGCTCCGGCCTACCTTACCCCTATGCCCGACATCATCCAACTACTGCCTGAGTACCTCGCCAACCAGATTGCGGCGGGCGAAGTGGTGCAGCGCCCGGCTTCGGTGGTGAAAGAGCTGCTCGAAAATGCCGTGGACGCCAGCGCTACCAGCGTGCAACTGATTGTGAAAGAGGCTGGCAAGCAGCTGGTGCAAGTAGTGGACGACGGCCTGGGCATGTCGCCCACCGACGCCCGCATGAGCCTTGAGCGCCACGCCACTAGCAAAATCCGCTCGACCGAAGACCTGTTTCGCATCCGCACGCTGGGCTTTCGAGGCGAGGCGCTGGCCAGCATCGCGGCCGTGGCGCAAGTCGAGATTCGGACCAAGCAGCGCGGCCAGGAAACAGGCTCGCTGCTGCTGGTAGAAGGCTCGCAGGTGACCAGCCAAACGCCCACCGCCTGCCCCGACGGCACCAGCATCGCGGTCAAAAACCTGTTTTTCAACGTGCCCGCCCGGCGCAATTTTTTGAAGAGCAATGCCGTGGAGATGCGCCATATCCTGGACGAGTTTCAGCACATTGCGCTGGCTAACCCGCAGATTGCTTTCTCGTTGTATCAGAATGACCTGGAGGTGTTTGGGCTGCCTGCTGGCAAGCTGAGCCAGCGCATTGTGGCCCTGCTAGGCAATAACTACAAGGAGCAGCTGGCGGGCTGCGAAGAAGTGACGCCTTTCATCACGGTGAAGGGCTACATCGGCAAGCCGGAGTCGGCGAAAAAAAGCCGGGGCGACCAGTTTTTCTTCGTCAACAACCGCTTTATTCGCTCGGCCTATCTCAACCACGCCGTATTGGCAGCCTACGAAGGCCTGCTGGCCCGCGATACGCACCCATTCTACGTGCTGTTTTTGGAGCTCGACCCGAAGGCCATCGACATCAACGTGCACCCCACGAAGACGGAAATAAAGTTTGAGGACGAGAAAACGGTGTACGCGGTGGTGCGGGCGGCGGTGCGGCAAGCGCTGGGTTTGCACAGCCTCACGCCCTCGCTCGATTTTGATGGTGACGTGAATTTTGCGCCCATCCGGCCGCTGCGCACGTCGGCGGGCGGCGGCTCGTTTGGTGGGGCGGGCGCAGCGCTCCCTACCCCCACTCGCTCCGTCGAATTTAATCCCGACGCGCTGGCGGCTTCGGTGAGTGCCGCCGCGCGTGGCAGCCGCAAGCCGGCAGCCGACAACCAGCCGGCGCGCCCTACTGAGCAGGCCAAGCGCGACCTCGAAGCCTTTTACCGCGAGCTAGGCCAGCCCGTGCGCCCGGCCGGTGAGGAAGGTGTCGCGCCCACCAGCCCTACCCTCCCCCTCGGTGCAGAAAATCCCGCGCCGCTGCCCGAACTGCCTTTTGTGCATCCGGTGCCAGCCGAACGCCCGCGGCCGGCGGCCCCGGCTCTGCCTGGTCTGCCCACCACCCATTCGACCAGGGCCACGCAGGTGCTGAACCGCTACGTGCTGCTGCCCGTGAAGTCGGGCCTGATGCTGATTGACCAGGAGGCGGCCCGCGAACGCATCTTGTACGAGCAGTATGCCGCTGGGCAGGAGCGGAGCGGGGGCGGGCACTCGCAGGCACTGCTATTTCCAAGGCCGCTCACGTTTTCGCCGGCCGATTATGCCGTGCTGGGCGAACTCACGCCTACGCTGCACTTGCTGGGTTTCCGGTTTGCTGAGTTTGGGCCGCACACCATCGCCATCGAAGCTGTGCCTACCGACCTGCCCGCGCAGGGCGAGCAGGAGCTGCTCGAAGGCTTGATTGAGCAGTTCAGGAGCGGGTCGGCACCGCTGCGCCTCGACCGGCGCGAGGCGCTGGCCCGCGCTCTGGCCCGGCGCGTAGCGCTTGCTACTAGCCAACCCCGACTATCCGACATGGAGCTTAGCGCGCTGGTAGACAAGCTATTTGCTTGCCAGGAGCCCAATTATACGCCCGATGGCCGGCCCACCGTGGTGCTGCTCGACGGCGACCAACTGGCTGCTTATTTCCGTAAGGCCGGCGCGTAGCCGGTCCGGTGCGAACTTTGCGGCTTCTGGTCGCTTCGCCTACCCCCCATGTTCAACCTCACGCCCACCGTTCGCAACCTGCTGCTGATTAACCTGGCCGTTTTTCTGGCGCAGGAAAATCTGCGGAGCATTCCCATCACCCAGCTGGGCAGCCTCTATCCGCTGGGGTCGCCGTATTTCCACGTGTGGCAGTTCATCACCCACATGTTTATGCACGGCAGCTGGGGGCATATTTTCTCCAATATGTTCGGTCTTATTTCCTTCGGGCCGATGCTGGAGCAGCGCTGGGGCGGGCAGCGCTTTCTGGCTTTCTGGCTGATGTGCGGGGTAGGGGCCGGGGTAATGTACGAAGGCGTGCGTACCTACGAGATGCATAAGCTGGAGGCTACCTACACCGAGTTTGTGCGCAGCCCCGACGCCGTGGGCTACGACCAGGTGATGCGGCAAAGCGGCTTCAAGCAGGCCGAAGACGATGCGGCCGCGGCCGCTTTGCAGCGCAACCCAAACGACCAGGAGCTCAAGCAAGCCATTGTATCGCACGTTAAGCAGGTGTATGAGGCCGTGCACGACTCGCCCCGGTCTGGTATGCTGGGCGCATCGGGGGCGCTGTTCGGCTTGTTGTTCGCCTTTGCCTACCTCTTCCCCAATACCGAACTGTTCCTGCTCTTTATCCCGTTTCCCATCAAGGCAAAGTATTTTGTCTTCTTCTATGGGGCCTACGAGCTGTACAATGGCGTGCACCAAACGCCGGGCGACAACGTGGCGCACTTTGCCCACATCGGCGGGCTGCTGATTGGGTTCATCATTCTTAAATTCTGGGAAAACGGGCGCGCCCGCTTCTACTAAAATCTACTATCTCCTATGAGTTTAACCCAGGATATCCGCGAGGCTTTTTCGCGCCGTGATAATGCGCTCAATCAGCTCATTATCATCAACGGGCTGGTGTTTGCGGTGCTTATCATTCTGCGGGCAATATTCTTTATCTCGCAGTCGAATGGCGTGTACACGCTCATTATGCGGCAGTTGGCCCTCTCCTCAGATGGCTTCGTACTGCTGCGCCATCCTTGGACACTGCTCACCTACGCGTTTGTGCACGAAGGCTTCCTGCACGTGTTGTTTAATATGCTGAACCTCTACTGGTTCGGCCAGATTATTCGGGAGTATTTGGGCGACCGGCGCCTGGTGAGCCTCTACGTGTTGGGCGCGTTAGCTGGGGCAGCGTTCTTCCTACTGGCTTACAATTTTATTCCGGTGCTGCGGCCGGGGGTAGGGTTGCCCGTCATTGGGGCGTCGGCGTCGGTCACGGCCATTATTGTCGCGGCAGCCACGCTGCTGCCCGACTATACGTTTATGCTCTTCATCCTGGGCGCGGTCAAAATCAAGTGGATAGCCGTGGCCGTGGTACTTATTTCATTAGCCGGCATTAATGGCGGCAATCCTGGTGGCGAAATCACGCATCTCGGCGGAGCCTTACTCGGCTTCGTATTCATTAAGCAAATGAAAGCAGGGCGCGATATGGGCCAGCCGGTGATAGCTGTGGGCAACTGGTTTGGCCGCCTGTTTCAGCGCAGCCCCGCCATGAAGGTGACGCACCGTAGCCCCGCCACCGTGGGCCGCTCGGCCGCTGTAGCGGGCAAGGCTGGCCCCAGTGCTACCCCCCCCGAAGAGGTAGACCTTATCCTGGACAAGATTTCGCGCTCGGGCTACGAAAGCCTATCGAAAGACGAGAAGCAAAAGCTGTTTCGCGCCAGCCAGCAGTAAGCGCGGCTGGTAATCAAAGTATTATGCTCCGACAAACCCAGCATGACGTTCTGCTGGACTTTCCAAACAGTCGCTACCACCCAAAGAAAAAGGCCGTCGAAACGACGGCCTTTTTGCTGGAACAAATGGACAAAAAAAGTGGCTACGCGGCCGGTTCGGCGGGCGCTTCGACAGGCTGCCGGCCCCACGAGCCAGCGCAGCGGTTGCGCATTTGCTGCCGAAACTTTTCGCGCTCGGCGGGCGAAAAAGCTTCGAGGCGCTCCTGCGTCTGACGTTTCCAGGCGGCCCAGCGGGCACGGCCGTTGTGCCGGCCACGCCCGAAGCCGCCCGTTAGGATGCGGCTGAGCACGACTAGGCCCAGCGTTTGCCAGAAGTCGAGCACGGGCAAGTGGAAAATCATGGGCATCAGCCAGTTCCACAAACTCATGGTAGCAAACACGGCGACGACGACAAACAGCGCCGCGAAAAAAACGAATTTAGCGGCCTTTTTCAGCCAGAAAGAGCGGTTCATATCGGAAGGTAGATTTTAGGGGGGTAGGGCGCGCTAGTCGGTAAATAACTCGTCGTAGAGCTTACGCAAGCGCTTGCGCAAGTGCTTCACGGCGTAGTGCTTGCGCGAAATAAGCGTTTTGAGTGGCACGCCGGTTTCGGCCACCATATCATTAAACGACTTGTCTTCCAGCTCGTGCCACACAAACACCTGGCGCTGCTCGGCGGGCAGCTCGGCCAGCGCATCGGTGAGAGCGTCCATGATGGTTTCGCGCAGCAGGCGGTTTTCGGGCGAGTCGTCGGGAGCGGGCAGCACGTCTTGCAGCAGGCGGGCAGGCTCTTCGCCGCTGGTTCCGGCGCCCAACGGCGCATCCAGCGACACGGTGCGCTGGGCCGGCACGCGCCGGTAGCGGTCAATGATGCGGTTGCGCGCCACCCGAAAGAGCCAGGCGGCCGCCTGCTCCACGGGCTTCAGCAGGCGGTAGCT